>ERZ808037.95-NODE-95-length-93455-cov-7.516353_pt1 | contig 93455 bp, 81 predicted proteins | sample MGYA00380190_ERZ808037 | MGnify/ENA primary metagenome ERZ808037 (study PRJEB31490, sample SAMN06133399) | mouse gut metagenome | isolation source: J9 | host: mice | place: China: Chengdu | collected 2015-05 ... | reverse complement strand
CTTTTGGGCATAGTTTTAGTTTTATGTTTTGGCGAACACAAACTAAACTAATTGGGCTGACTCCTGCAAATGGAATCGGCCCTATTTTTTCTATTGCTCCCTAAAGTTTAGCGGACAGTAATAATACAAAAATGGGCGAAAAAGGGGTCAGAATCCGTTAGAATCCGTCAGTAAGGGCATTAAAAAAGCGTGCTGTAAAGCACGCTGTACTAACGGATTGTGATGGATTGTGACGGTTTTTGACAATTCTGTCACTTGCCAATACAGAAGGAGGTGAAGATGGTTTGGAGGATTTCGGTGGTGGTTATTTGGCCGGTGATTGTGGCGAGGTGGTGGAGGGTTTCGCGGAGGTCCTGGGCGAGGAGGTCGGCGGGGGTTGTCGTGCGCAGGCCGTCGAGGAGGGCGCGTGCGGAGCCGGCGGCGGAGCGGAGGGCGTCGGCATGGCGGGCGTTGGTGATGAGGATGGCGTCTTCGTCGCAGGCGGCGGTGTCGCGTCGGGCGGTGTCGGCTATTAGGCGGCGGAGGTCGTCGAGTCCCTGGCCGGTCTGGGCGGAGATGGCTATGGAGGTGCCGTCGGCGGCAGAGGCCGGGGCCGAGATGGCTATGGTGTCGTCGTCGGAGTAGGGGGCCGGGTGGGCGATGTCGGTCTTGTTGTAGACGGTGATTATGCGGGCGTCGGAGGGCGCGTCGTCGAGGCTGACGGGGCGGGGGGCGGTCGAGTCGATGACGTGGAGGATGATTCGGGCGGATGCGAGCGCGAGTCGGGAGCGTTCGATGCCGAGCCGCTCGATGGTGTCGTCGGTGTGTCTTATTCCTGCGGTATCGATGAAGCGGAAGAGGAATTCGTCGATTTCGAGTGTGTCTTCGACGGTGTCGCGTGTTGTGCCGTGGATGTCGCTTACGATGGCGCGTTCTTCGCCGAGGAGGGCATTGAGGAGCGAGGATTTTCCGGCGTTGGTGGCCCCGGCGATGGCTACGGGTATTCCATCTTTGATGGCCGCTCCAGAGCTGTATGAATTGAGGAGGCGGTTTATTTCGGCGAGGATTTCTTCTGTGTCTGCGATGAGGCGGTCGCGGGAGGCGAATTCGACGTCTTCTTCGGAGAAGTCGAGCTCGAGTTCAAGGAGCGCCGCAAGTTTGGTGAGCCGTTCGCGCAGGGCTGTGAGCCGGGATGAGATTCCTCCGCGCATCTGGCCGAGTGCTATTCGGGCGGCGGCGCGGGAGGAGGAGGCGATGAGGTCAGCTACGGCTTCGGCCTGGGAGAGGTCAAGCCGTCCGGAGGCGAAGGCCCGTCGGGTGAATTCTCCGGGTTCGGCGGCTCGGGCGCCATGGGCAATGAGGGAGAGGACGGCTTCGCGCTGTATCCATCGTGAGCCGTGGACGGAGAATTCCACGGTGTCCTGTCCGGTGAATGACTTTGGAGCCCTGAATACGGTTGCCACGGCTTCGTCGAGTGGGCGGTTTTCGGAGTCGAGGACCGTGCCGAGACGGGCGGTGTGTGTCGGAGCCGCAAGGAGGCTTCTGCCTTTCCAGACGGAGTCCGCGATTTCGATGGCCTTAGGGCCGGAAATCCTCACGACGGCGATGCCGCCGCAGCCGGGAGGTGTGGATACAGCACAGATTGTGGTGTCTATCTCGTACGCTGCCATAAGTTGAAGTTTGAAGAGCTTTCCACTTGGTTTTCGATATCGTCGGGCAGAGCGCTGAAGAAGTCAAAGCCGGTGAGGGCCTCGACCTCGTCGACTGTTGCCGCGAGTTGCTGTACGCCGAGTTGGGTAGGGGAGTTGGGCACGATGAAGGCAATGGCGCGGGGAGGGTCGGCGTATGGTGCGAGGATTACCTTGAAGAATCTCTCGGGCACGCTGACGCCTTTGCCGATAGTGCGCGTGAGTTCATCAGAAAGCACGGGACCGGCTATTATTATGAGAGCGCTGTCGCGGAGCGCCCACTTCCGCTCGAGTTTTTCGATTGAGTTCCAGCGTCCGGTGTTGATTGATTTTTCCTGAGGGCAGATGTTTGTGAGGACATGGGAATCGTACATTGCCCTGGCGCTCCACTTCATGTCGGCCGCAGGCGCCATGTGGCCGCGGTCGAATCCAGAGTTGCGGTAGTCGGCGAGTGAAGGGCAACCGTACACGTCGGGGTCGGGATGGAATTCGCTTTTCCGCGGTTCTGTTCCCTGAGCCTTTTCGCGTGTGAGTTCCCAGACTACGTAGTTCGGGACGCGGTGAGCGGAATTAAATGAAAGGCTGAAGCCGGAATAGTCGGCCTTGATTTCGTTCAGGTCGTCGGGAACGAGCACGGCCATCAAATCGCCCGGGGGAGCGGGCGGGGCAGCGACGTTCCGGTGCCGGAGGCTCTGCTTGTTGAGGGCGAAGGCAGTCAGAACGACTACGGCCGCAAGCGCCATGAGCAGATATGCGAGGCCGCTCCGTGAGGGCTTTTTCTTGCGTTTGCGCCGACGCGAGGAGTATGTTGATGCAAGCTGGGTCATAAGATGCGGTCGAGGGCTCTGTCGAGGGCCATGAGTTGGTCTTTCGTGATTGATGCGGAGAGAGAGAAGCGCAGGCGGTCAGTCCCGGGCGGGACGGTCGGGGTACGGATGGGGAGGACGTTGAATCCTTCTTCGGCGAGCGCCGAAGATAGCTCCACCGCTTTGCGGGGGTCGCCCGTGAGAAGCGGACGGATGTGGCCCGGGGTGGCGTCGGGGGCGCCGTGGCGGTGGAGGATGTCGGCGAGCATGGCGCAAAGTTCCTTCAGATGGGCGCGTTCTGCGTTCATGCCCATCGCCCGTTTGAAAATCCATTCAGTCCATGCAATCTGGAAGGGGGGCAGGGCAGTGGAAAAAATCAGGCTGCGGCATTTGTTGACCATCCATTCGCGAAGGGTCGGGGACATGACCGCGAATGCTCCTGCTGAGGCGAGGGCTTTGCCGAAGGTGCCGACGATGATGTCAACGCCGGGAATGTCCTTTGCGAGTCCGAGGCCCGAGGGTCCTTCGACTCCGACGGCATGTGCTTCGTCGACGTACAGGAGGCTCTCGGGGGCCAGTTCGGACTTGAGCCTTGAAATCTCCTCGAGAGGGGCTCTGTCGCCATCCATGCTGTAGACGCTCTCGACGATAATCAGCGGGCGGCGTCCCTGCTCCCTGATTTTGGCGAGGATTCTGGCGAGGTGGGCGGTGTCGTTGTGTCTGAATCTTTCAAACGGCGCGCCGCTGAGTTTCATGCCGTCAATGATGCTTGCGTGCACGAGCTTGTCGGCGACAATAACTGTATCGCGGTCGCAAAGCGGTGCAATCAGGCCTGTGTTCGCATGATAACCGCTGTTGAAAAGCAGTGCGCCGCGGCCGTTTCCGTATGCTTCGGAGATAGTGCGCTCGAGGCCGGTGAAAGGCGACTGGACGGAGGCGAGGAGGCGGGAGGCCGCGGCTGTGAATGGCAGTGCGCAGCCTGCGGAGTCAAGAAACTCACGCCGCAGGTCTTCCCGGGTGGCCAGTCCGAGGTAGTCGTTTGAGCTGAGGTCGATGATGCCGTCCGGAAGATCGGCAGCAGGAATACGGCGCAGGTTCCCGGTGTCGGCGAGCTGTCTCAACGAGCTTTCAATAGTTGTCGGCATCGCTTACAATCTCAATCAGTTTTCTACATAGTGTCCGGAGGTCGTCGTCGCTGATGACGTAAGGAGGCATTACGTATACATTTCGTCCGAATGGCCGGATCCATACGCCTTCCCGCACGCAGGCTTTCTGGAAGCGCCCGACGTCCACCGGGCGTCCGACTTCGACAACTCCGATGCTTCCGAGGACGCGGACATCCGTCACTCCGGGAAGCTCCCGGGCAGGCGCGAGCTCCTCTTTCAGGGTGGCCTCAATCTCGCCCAGACGTGCGGCCATGTCCTGTTCTCGAAGCATTTTCAGGGATTCGAGGGCAATAGCGCAGGAGAGCGGATTTGCCATGAAGGTCGGACCGTGCATCAGCACTCCGGCTTCGCCGTGGGAAATAGTGTCGGCGACGGCCCGGGTTGTGAGAACAGCGGCCATGGTGAGCATACCGCCGGTCAGGCCTTTGCCTATGCACATGATGTCGGGCTGGACGCCGGCGTGTTCCCACGCGAAGAATTTGCCGGTGCGCCAGAAGCCGGTGGCTATCTCGTCGAAAATGAGGAGAACGCCGTTCTCGGTGCAGAGCTTGCGGAGCTGACGGAGGTATTCGGGATGGTAGAACCACATTCCGCCGGCCCCCTGGACTACAGGTTCGAGAATCACGGCGGCGAGCTCGTCGGCGTGGCTGCGGATTATCTCTGCCATGGGCTCGATATCCGCGGGGTTCCATTCGCCTCCGAAGCGTGAGCGGGGCTGCGGGGCGAAGAAGCGCACGGGGAGCGCCGGGCCGAAAGCGCCGTGCATCCCCGTGACTGGATCGCATACGCTCATGGCGTTCCACGTATCGCCGTGGTAGCCCGAGCGGATTGTCGCGAAGTTGGTTTTCTTATGACTCCCGGAGGCGGCTACAGCGGCCTGAACGGCCATCTTCATTGCCACTTCGACGGAAACGGATCCCGAGTCGGCATAGAAGATGTTGTGCATCGAGGAGGGGGCGACTTCGAGGAGGGCTTTGCCGAGGGCGATGGCCGGTTCGTGCGTGAATCCGCCGAACATGACATGGCTCATCTTTCCGAGCTGGGCCTCCGCCGCGGCGTTGAGGCGGGGATTGGCGTATCCGTGGATTGCGCACCACCAGGAGGACATGCCGTCGATAAGTTCCGTGCCGTCGGCGAGCCGGATTCTTGCGCCAGAGGCGGAATCCACCTTGTAGGTGGGCAGGGGGTCGATTGTGGAAGTATAGGGATGCCAGAGATGTTCCCGGTCCCAGGAGTCGAAATTTGTGTCGGTCATAAAATTCAATCTTCAGAATCGTCGTCCAGGTCCCATCCGTCGTCGAAGTCCCATCCGTCGGAACCGTCGTCGTAGATTGCCCCGGTGAATTTGGAAAGGTCGCGCGCCTCGCGCTTGGTGGGACGTCCGAGGCCCTTCCTGCGGTCTATGAAACCTGAGATTTTCACCACTTCGAGAAGGTCGAGCTGGTCCTGCGGAGTGATGTTTTCCATATATTCGGGCACGAGGCGCGCGCCGAGGCGGTTCTCGGTGAGGGCGAGTACGCGGAAGCGGTAAGTTACGGGCGACTTGCGCACGCTGACGATGTCGCCGACCTTAATTGTCCGCGAGGGCTTTACGGATTCGGCGTCGTTGACGCCTACGCGCCCTTTCTTCACGGCTTCCGTCGCCACTGTACGGGTCTTGAAAATCCGCACGGCCCAGAGCCATTTGTCGATTCTTACTTCTGATTTAGCCATTTTGAAATGCCGTTTTCACATTCAGTCTCCCCGCGCGCGGCTTTTTCGGCGAGGAGGCGGTATGCCTCCTCGAGATGCGGGCTGGGATTCTCGGGATGGTAGAGGTGATAAGCCTTGGCCACGTGGAAGGTCTTGCTGGTGCGGAGTCCCATGCGGAGAAAGCGTTCCATCAGGTCCGTGTCCTCGCATCCCCAGCCGGTGAAGCTCTCGTCGTAGCCGTTGGTTTTCAGGAAGTCGCTGCGCCAGAAGGCCATATTTGCGCCTATGCCTGTCCCCGAGCTGCGGTAAGTAAGGGATTTACGGAACCCGGGCCAGGGAAGTCGAAGGGTCTTGAAGCGCTGCTTCTCAATGCCTGGGCTGAAAAATCCGGGCATGAAGCGGGGCAGCGAGCCTCTTGACCTAAGACGCCTGCTGATTTTCTCGGAGAGCTTGATGCGTGTGCCCTTGACGAAAAAGCCCTTACGCGCCAGACGTGCATGGTCCTCGACAAAATGTCGGTCCACGACGATGTCGCCGTCAATCTGGATAATGTAGTCGCCTTTAGCCGCGGCAACCGATTTGTTCCTGATTTCAGCGAGGCGGAATCCCCGGTCCTCGTGCCAGACGTGGGCGAGGGGCACGGGAAAATCCGTGCGCATCGAGTCGATGAGGACGCGGGTGGCTTCGGTCGAGCCGTCGTCGCCAATCACCACGTCGAGAGGCCGGAGGGTCTGCCTCCGCAGGGCCTCCAGCACGAGGCGAAGAGCATCCGGATCGTTGTAGGTGCTGACAATCACCGATATCTTGGGAGCGTCTGACACTTATTTGTTGTTGAATTTACACATTGCCGTCTGTATTCCGGCGAGGATACATTCCTTCATGGCATCGATAGCCACGTCTATTCTGGCAGGAAGCTCCTGCTGTTGCTCGGGTGTGAACTGCCCGAGAACGTAGTCGATCTGGCAGCCGCGGGGAAAATCGTTTCCTACTCCGAAGCGCAGGCGCGCGTAGTTTTGGGAGCCGACCATCTGGGCGATGTTCTTGAGCCCGTTGTGGCCGGCGTCGCTGCCCGAGGGCTTGAGCCTTATTGCTCCGAAGGGGAGCGCAATGTCGTCTACGAGAATAAGGACGTTCTCAAGGTGGATGTTCTCCTTGTCCATCCAGTACCTGACGGCGTTGCCGCTGAGGTTCATGTATGTGGAGGGCTTCAGGAGCACGAGCTGCTTGTTCTTGAGGCGCGTGCGAGCGATGTCGCCGTAACGCTCGGTGTCAAAAGAAATATTGGACGCCTTTGCGAAGGCGTCCAATATCATAAAACCGATGTTGTGGCGAGTCCGGGCATACTCGTCTCCGATGTTGCCCAGTCCGACAACAAGATACTTCATTACTTGGCGGCAGCGGCGGCGCCACGGGCGGCACGGGTAAGAGCCACACCGCAGACTACGGCGTTCTTGGCATTGACGAGCTCGAGGCCTTCGAAGTGGAGATCGCCAACGGCCATGGTCTTGCCGAGGCCGAGGTTGTCGACGTTGATTACGAGACGCTCGGGGATAGCGGTGTAGGGAGCCTTCACCTTGAGCTTCTTCATGGAGAGGTTGAGCTTACCGCCGGCCTTTACGCCTTCGGCGTGGCCTTCGAGCTTGACGGGAACTTCGATGACAACGGGCTTGTTCTCAGAAACTTCGAGAAGGTCCATGTGAAGGATGTTGTCCTTGACGGGGTGGAACTGAAGGTCCTTGAGGACGGCCATGCGCTTTGCGCCGTTGATGTCGAGTTCGATAGCGAAGATATCGGGAGTGTAGACGAGCTTGCGCACGGCTTCTTCGGTGACGGCGAGGTCGGTGGTGATGAGGCCCTTGCCGTTGCCGATTTCCACGACTTTCTCACCGGGCTTGAGCTCGGCGGTGTAGGGGAGGTCGATGACTGCGCCGCCGTTGAGGACTACGGGAATCTTGCCCTCTTCGCGGAGGAACTTGGAGGCCTTCTTGCCGAGGTTGGTGCGAGGCTCTGCTACGAGATTGAAAACTTTCATTGTGTTGGTTTGCTTGGTTTTGTGTTACTAAAAATTAAGTGCTCCTTAATTTCCCATCACACGGGATGCTAAAAAGCGACTGCAAAGTTAGCGATTATTTTCGCGAAATGCAAATGTTTGAGCTCTTATTTCGGCGCACACACCCGATTTCGGCGTCTCAGGGGAATTTTTTCAGGACGGGAGGCCAAATTCAGTTATTTTATGTACCTTTGTGTCTCGAAACCGATAATATACATATATGGCAGAATATGGAAGCGCCAAAGTGGCAATTGTCGGCACGGGCTATGTGGGCCTCGTGTCGGGTGCGTGCTTTGCGGAAATGGGCGCTCAGGTCGTGTGCGTCGATATTGACTCCCGGAAAATCGAAGGCCTCAGGGCCGGCGTGATGCCTATCTACGAGCCGGGTCTTGAAGAGCTGGTGGGGCGCAATGTTCGCGAAGGACGCCTGAGGTTCACGACCTCGCTGGCCGAGGCTATGGCCGCCGGAGCGGAGATTGTGTTCTGCGCCGTGGGGACTCCTCCCGACGAGGATGGCTCCGCCGACCTCCGCTATGTGCTTCAGGTGGCCCGGACCTTCGGCGAGAACCTGCGGGACTATGCTGTTTTTGTAACCAAAAGCACGGTACCTGTCGGCACGAGCGGCCTCGTGCGCCATGTAATCCGCGAGGCACTCGAGAAGCGTGGATTAGGCGACCGCATATTCGACGTGGCATCCAACCCCGAGTTTCTCAAGGAGGGTGCCGCGATAAAGGACTTCATGTCGCCTGACCGCGTGGTGATAGGCGTGGATTCCGACAAGGCTCGGGACCTTATGACCCGTCTGTACCGGCCCTTCCTGCTGAATAATTTCCGTGTGATGTTCATGGATCTCCATTCAGCGGAGATGGCCAAATATGCCGCAAACGCCATGCTTGCCACCAGAATTTCCTTTATCAACGAAATAGCCTGCCTCTGCGAGAAGGTCGGGGCCGACGTCAACCAGGTCCGTAAGGCCATCGGCGCCGATGCGAGAATCGGCAACAAGTTCCTCTATCCCGGCTGCGGCTACGGAGGCTCGTGCTTCCCGAAGGATGTCCGCGCTCTGATCCGCACGGGGCATGAGCATGGCTGCGGGATGTCGGTGATCGAGGCGGTCGAGGCTGTGAACGAAAGGCAGAAGGAAGTCGTGTTTGAAAAACTCGAGGCGGCGCTCGGGAAGGTGACTGACGGAACGAAGATTGCCGTCTGGGGCCTTGCCTTCAAGCCCGAGACCGACGATATGCGCTGCGCGCCCTCGCTCCATCTGCTCGACGCCCTCCTTGAATGCGGCGCCGATGTGAGCGTCTACGACCCTGTGGCCATGGACGAGTGCCGCCGACGCTACGGCAAGAACCTGCGATATGCCACGGACATGTACGATGCCGTCCGAGGCGCCGACGCGCTGGCGCTCCTGACCGAGTGGAAGCAGTTCCGCCTTCCCGACTGGGGGGCTGTGGCGCGCCTTATGGAGGGCGACACGGTGGTCGACGGCAGAAATATCTATCCGGCATCTGAACTCAGGGACGCCGGACTGCGTCTATATAATATAGGAGGAGCCGTGCTCTGAAAAAAACTCCTCCCACTCCCGCAAATGGCAGAAAGGAACATGAATCGTAAGGATAATGAGGTTTTGGTCTTCGACCTTGACGACACGCTCTACAAGGAACGCGACTATGTGCGCTCCGGACGGAGGGCCGTGGCGGATTATGTGGCCGTCAGGACCGGCGAGGATGCGGATTCTCTCTTCGCCATGCTTGACAGCTTCGGCCCGACTGATCCCCGCGCTTTCGACTCCCTTCTCGCACTGCCTGCCGCTTCCGCAATTACGATGGCTGAAATCCTCGATGTCTACCGCAGCCATATGCCGGAAATATCACTCGATTCCGACGCCCTCGCGGCTCTCCGGAAGCTGAAGAAAGAAGGAGCACGCATTGCACTCGTCACCGACGGCTCCTCCATGCGCCAGCGGCTGAAAATCGCGGCCCTCGGCCTTGATGAATTTTTCACCGACAGGGAGATTTTCATCAGTGAGGAAGTAGGCGGCGACAAGACCACCGAGCTTCCGTTCAGGGCTGTCGGGCGCCGCTTCCCCGACGCCGATGGCTTCACCTACATCGGAGACAACCTCCGGAAAGATTTCCGGGTTGCCCGACGCCTTGGCTGGCAAACGGTGATGCTTTCGGCCCCGGAGGGCGTGAACATCTTCCCTCAGGACCCCGGGAGCTTCCCCGCCGACTATCTTCCGGACCGGACAATTACCCGGCTTACAGAATTAACTGACTGACATAAACATTCCACAGCAATAAATCGTGAAAACAGCTCTTATAACCGGCATAACGGGCCAGGACGGCTCGTTTCTCGCCGAATTCCTTCTCTCCAAAGGATATGAGGTCCACGGCATAATCCGCCGCAGCTCCTCGTTCAACACCGGGCGCATCGAGCACCTCTATCTTGACGAATGGGTCCGCGACATGCACCGGAAACGCCTCCTTACGCTTCACTGGGGCGATCTGACCGACTCCTCCTCGCTGATACGCATCATCTCGGAGGTGAAGCCCGACGAGATATACAACCTTGCGGCGCAGAGCCATGTGAAAGTATCTTTCGACGTCCCTGAATATACGGCGGACACTAACGCCGTAGGCACTCTCCGCCTTCTCGAGGCGGTGCGCATTCTCGGGTTCGAGAAAAAGTGCCGCATATATCAGGCGTCCACCTCGGAGCTCTTCGGCCAGGTCGAGGAAATTCCCCAGACCGAGACTACGCCCTTCCATCCCCGCTCGCCCTATGCCGTTGCCAAGCTGTATGCCTACTGGATAATGAAGAACTACCGCGAGAGCTACGGCATGTTCACCGCCAACGGCATCCTCTTCAACCACGAGAGCGAGCGCCGCGGCGAGAATTTCGTGACCCGCAAGATTACTCTCGCTGCCGCCCGTATTGCCAACGGCCTTCAGGACAAGCTCTATCTGGGCAACCTCAACGCCCTCCGCGACTGGGGCTACGCCGCGGACTACGTCGAGTGCATGTGGCTGATTCTCCAGCAGCCCGAGCCCGATGACTTCGTGATTGCCACCGGCGAATACCACACCGTCCGCGAGTTCGCCACGCTTACATTCCGTCACGTCGGCATAGATCTGCGCTGGGAAGGCGAGGGCCTCGACGAGAAAGGAATCGACGCGGCCACCGGACGTGTCATTGTCGAAGTCGACCCGCGCTTCTTCAGGCCTTCAGAAGTCGAGCAGCTTCTCGGTAATCCGGCGAAGGCCCGCGAGGTGCTCGGATGGAATCCCCGAAAGACCTCTTTCGAGGAACTTGTGAAAATCATGGTCGAGGCCGATCTCAAGCTTATCACTGACAAATGAAGCTCTCCGAAGACTCAAAGATTTACGTGGCCGGACACCGAGGCCTCGTTGGCTCCGCCATCATGGCGAACCTCAGGGAGCGTGGCTTCCGGAATGTGATCGGGCGCACCCATGCCGAACTCGACCTCCTCGACTCCGCGGCCGTAGAACGGTTCTTCGACGAGGAAAAGCCCGACGCCGTCGTGCTCGCCGCCGCTCACGTGGGCGGAATCATGGCCAACTCCATCTACCGCGCCGACTTTATCCTCCAGAACCTCGGCATCCAGCAGAATGTCATCGGTTCGGCCCTGCGCCACGGCGTGAAGCGGCTTCTGTTCCTCGGAAGCACCTGCATATACCCGCGTGAGGCTCCCCAGCCCATTACGGAGGACGCTCTGCTCACGTCACCCCTCGAATACACCAACGAGCCCTACGCCATAGCGAAAATCGCAGGCATGAAGATGTGCGAGGCCATAAACCTTCAGCACGGCACGGACTACGTGGCCGTCATGCCCACGAACCTCTATGGCCCGAACGATAATTTCCATCTCGACAATTCCCACGTCCTTCCCGCCATGATCCGCAAGATGCATCTCGCGCGTCTGCTCCGCGAAGGCCGGGAAGACGACCTCCGCGCCGACCTCCGCAAGAGGCCGGTGGACGGCATAGACGCCGATGCCTCGACTATGGGCGAAATCCGCGCAGCTCTCGCCTCGCGCGGAATAACGGGGGAGGCCTTGCGGCTCTGGGGCTCCGGGAAACCTCTCCGTGAGTTCCTCTGGAGCGAGGACATGGCTGACGCTTCGGTCCACGTCCTCCTGAACGTCAGCTTCACGGACCTTGCCGAGGAATGCCGCCGGCGCGGCGAGCCTGTGCGTAACTGCCACATAAACGTAGGCACCGGACTCGAGACCACCATAGCCGAACTCGCCGAAAGCATCCGGCAGACAGTCGGCTTCGGGGGCCCGGTGGAATGGGACGCCTCGAAGCCCGACGGCACCATGCGCAAGCTCTGCGACGTCTCGCGCCTCCACAGCCTCGGATGGCGCCACAAGGTTGAGCTTCCCGAAGGTATCCGCCGCCTTTACGACTGGTATCTCGGGCATTGAGCCTCAGGTCTTTGCTCTCGATGCCATCCGTCGGCGAGTCTCCTGGGATTTTCATATATTAAAAAAAAGTAGTAACTTTGAAGTCCGATTCGCCCTTCAATAATCGATTGAACCGCATGATGACTGACATAAATTCCACATTCGCCGCCAACGGCGCAGGCGCGTCCCTTCCGGACATCCCGGAGGAGTTCCGCGACATTGCGCCGTATGACGACCACGAATTCCACGAGAAAATCGCCGCTCTGGTGCGCGAGCCCGGCTTCGAACATGCCGTGCGATACGTGATGCCCGATGTCGACTATCCCGGGTTTGTCCGCAATCTCCTGACTGTCAAGACTCAGGATGATTTTCAGACGAAGGTGATGGGGCCTTTCCTCGAAATGCTCGCCGCCACAACTACCGACGGCGTAAGCCTCGGGGGCGCTGAAAACATTGTCGCGGGCCAGGCTCACGTGTTCATAACGAACCACCGCGATATAGTCCTCGACGCTTCTTTCCTGAATCTCTGCATGATTCGCCACAAACTGCCCATTACGCAGGTGGCTATCGGAAACAACCTCCTTATTTACGAATGGATAACCGACCTGGTGAAGCTCAACAAGAGCTTTATCGTAAAGCGCGACATCCGTCCCGCCCAGGCCCTCGAGGCCGCACGGCAGCTGTCGGGCTACATGCACTGGGCGATTGAGGCGCGGCATCAGAGCATCTGGATTGCACAGCGCGAGGGCCGCGCGAAGGATTCAAACGACCGCACCCAGGAGAGTCTCGTGAAGATGATGGCGCTTGCCGGTTCCGGCGACACGATGTCGAACCTTCTCGAGCTTAACATCACCCCGGTGTCTATCTCTTACGAATACGACCCCAACGACTACCTGAAAATCCGCGAGTTCCTGCTCCGGCGCCGGGATCCCGAGTTCAGGAAAAGTCAGCGCGACGACCTCTTCAGCATGGAGACCGGCATCCTCGGACGCAAGGGAAGAATCCATTTTCACGTTGGCCCCTGCATCAATTCCGGACTTGAGAAATGCGGACTCACAGCCCGCAACGAGATTGTACATGCCGCATGTGGCATGATTGACCGCGAAATCCACTGCGGTTACCATCTCTATCCCTGCAACTATATCGCTGCCGACGAGCTGGACGGCACCAAGGAGTACGCCGGGCATTACTCCGGCGAGGACGTTGCCCGCTTCGACGCCTACATCGAGGACCGAATGAACAAGGTCGATGTTCCGGACATAACCCCCGAGGAAAGGCTCTTTATGAGGGAGATGATGCTCACAATGTACTCCAATCCTCTCCGCAACCAGCTCGGTGCCCGGGAATGCGATAATCTGAAATAACATATGCGCCTGCCTCTCCTTCCTGTTATTCTGCTTCTCGTCTTCAACGGTCTCGTTGACTGGTACATCTGCAGGGCCGTCGCCAGGCGGTGCCGGGGGCCGAAAGCTCCGCTCTTCCGCGGAGTGGCTTTCTGGTCGTCTGTCGCTTTCGCATTGCTCCTCATCCTTGTCATTGTCCTTCCGAAACGTAACGGGGGCGACGAGCAGCTAAGAGGCATTATGTGGGCGCTATACGCCTATTTCTCTGTCTACTTCTCCAAGATTGTATTTCTTGTATTTGACCTCCTTTCCCGCATTCCGGCACTCTTCCGCCGCCGTAGAATCAAGGCGCTCGGACGTGTCGGGGCTGCCGCCGGGGTGCTCTGTTTCGTGGCGATGTGGTGGGGAGCACTCGTCACCGTCCGCCAGACCGACGTCCGCCGCGTCGAAGTGGAGATTCTGGATTTGCCCGCTTCTTTCGACGGCTACACTATTGCCCAGATTTCTGATTTCCATACAGGAACCTACGGCAGCGACACGAGCTTCGTCAGCAAGGTTGTCCGCGATGTGAATGGCCTGGAGCCTGATGTCATTGTCTTTACGGGCGACATCGTGAACCGACGCAGCTCCGAACTCGAGCCCTTTGTCCCGACGCTTTCCCGTCTTTCAGCACCCGCAGGAGTGTATTCTGTGCTCGGAAACCACGATTACGGCGACTACATGGACTGGCCCGATGCCCGCGCCAAGGAAGAAAATCTCGACCTTCTCAAGGCCCTCCAGGCCCGGATGGGCTGGAAAATGCTCAACAATGCCACCGACACCCTGCGGAGCGCCGCCGGCGACAGCGTCATGCTCATCGGCGTGGAGAATGTCGGCGACCCGCCCTTCCGCACATACGGCGACCTCGACGCCGCCTATCCCGGCGATCTTGTCGACCCGAATGTCAAGATTCTCCTTTCCCATAATCCTGCCCACTGGACCGACGATATTCAGGACGCTCCCGACAAGAACATCGCGCTCACTCTTTCCGGCCATACCCACGCCATGCAGATTCGGGTCCTCGGAATGTCCCCGTCCCGGTTCCGATATCCGACATGGGGGGGGCTTTACGCCGACTCCGACAATGCGCATAAACTGTATGTGAACATCGGGCTGGGCGAGGTCGCGTTTCCGGCCCGAATCGGAGCGACTCCCGAAATCACGCTCATAACCCTCCGCCGCAAATGAATCAACCTGACCCTTGCGGGGCAACAGTCTTTACAGCCTGCATAGGCAGCAACGCTCCCGATGCCGGGGTGCGCATAGAGGCGGCCATGCGTTTTCTTGAAAAGGCCGCCGGCGCGTCGGAGGTATCCGCCACCGAAGTGTTCCATTGTTCGGGTTCGCAATACGGGAATGCGCTGATGCGTTTCCGCTCGCCTCTTTCCCTCGGGGAGCTTCTGCCCCTGACCAAGGAATACGAGAGAATGGCGGGGCGCCTCCCGGAGCACAAGGCGGCAGGAGTGGTGCTGATAGATATCGATATAGTCATGGCCGGCGAGCGTGTCCTGCGTGACGATTATTATTCCCCGTACTTCACCGAGGGGCTGGATAAGCTTGGAGGTTTATGATCTGGCGCGGGATTCTGTTCGTTTTTCTCGGAAGCGGGGCGGGGGGCGTCCTCCGTTACCTCACTGCCGTGGGGCTTCAGGCCGCTGTGCCTCCCGGCAAGGTCTGGACGATGCCCTGGAGCACGCTCCTTGTAAACATTGCCGGATGTTTCCTTTTCGGGCTTGTCTTCGGGCTCGGCATGAGAGGCGTTGTCGACAAGGACTGGAAACTTGCCCTCACCACCGGTTTCTGCGGCGGACTGACCACATTCTCGACTTTCGGCTTCGAGACGCTTACGATGATTTCCCGCGGAGAATTTCTTTCGGCCGCCGCATATGCTCTCGTGTCTCTTGCGGCTGGAATTCTGGCAGCCGGCGCGGGGTATATGCTTGTCCGGTAGCACGGGCTTGCCCGGTTTGAGTTTTTTAACGTCTCTCCATCCCGGAAAGCCCTCCGACGCTCTTGCGTATTTTTGCTTATTTCAAAAAAAAACTTTACTTTTGCACAAATTTTTGAAACACGAAAAATCCAGGCAAGGAAAGGATGAAAGAAGTAGTTTACGAAGGCCTCACCTTCAAGCCATATATCACCGATGAGCAGATCAGGACGCGCGTCCAGGAGCTCGGACAGAAGATTATTCAGGATTGCGGAGACAGAAACCCACTTTTCCTATGTGTGCTGAACGGTGCTTTTGCCTTTGCAAGCGACCTTTTCAGGGCTGTGGAAGGCATTGATGCCGAGATTTCATTCATACGTCTCAAAAGTTACGACGGAATGGGATCTACCGGAAAGGTGACGCAGGTTATGGGCCTCTCCGAAAACCTCAAGGGGCGGACAGTGGTCATTGTCGAGGACATCGTGGATACCGGAAACACCATCTACAACCTCATCGGCGACCTTCAGAAACAGGAACCCGCCGAAATCCGCATTGCCACTCTCCTTTTCAAGCCCGACGCACTCGTCAAGCCCGTCGCTCCCGATTACGTGGGTTTCGAGATTCCCAAGAAATTTATAATAGGCTACGGTCTTGATTTGAACGGTAAGGCACGGAACCTCAAGGATATATACGTGCTAAAAGAAGATTGACTACAGACTAATGATGAATTTAGTGATTTTCGGTGCCCCCGGATGCGGAAAGGGCACCCAGAGCGAGCGCCTTATCGAGCGCTTCGGTTTGCACCACATTTCAACCGGCGAACTTCTCCGCGACCACATCGCACGCGGAACAGAACTCGGAAAGATTGCCGACAGCTACATCTCTAAGGGTCACCTCATTCCCGACGACCTGATGGTCCGGGTTCTCGCCCGCGAGCTCGAGGATAAGAAGGACAGAACCGGAAACGGCGTGATTTTCGACGGTTTCCCCCGCACAATCCCTCAGGCTATCGCCCTTGAGAATCTCCTCCGCGAGCATCAGGCCGAAATCCATACCGTGGTCGGCCTCGAAGTCGATGAGGACGAGCTTGTCAAGCGAATGATTCGCCGTGGTCAGGAATCCGGTCGTGCCGACGACAATATCGACACCATCAAGGAACGCCTCAACGTCTACCACCAGCGCACCGCTCCCCTCCGCGACTACTATAAGAAACAGGGCAAGTATCTCGCCGTCGACGGAAACGGCACCGTCGACGAAATCTTCGGCAGCATTGAGAAAGCTCTGCTTGACAAGCACGAAAAGTAAAATATATCATATGGCACAATCCGTCTTTCAGACTTTCCGGATGCGCAGGCTCGCTGTCTGCCTCCTGCTTGTGGGTGCGCTGGCTCCTATGGCCGATGCGCGCGACCCATACGCCCGCGGTGAGAAAAGTTTCGGCCCGAAGGTCGGATATGTGACCCGTAATTCCTCGGCGGCCGCAGGCCTCGTGTTCGAGTATTCTTTCAGCCGCCATGTGCGCATCGCTCCTCAGGCGTCGATTATTTTCCGCCACAGGAATCTCGACGCGCTTATGATCGATATCGACGTCCATTTCCCGTTGCCCTTCGCGGGCGACCGTATGGCGGTATATCCACTCGTAGGCGTGGATTTTACCTCCTGGAACCTTCATGGTCTCGATTCGGAGGCGAACAAGGACGTTTCCTCTCACCGTAACCGCTTCGGCGGAAACGCCGGATTCGGTTATGAATTCAAGTGCACTCCGACTCTGAAACTCAATGCCGAGGCTCGCTACACGCTTATGAAAACTTATCCGGGCGCGCTCGTCTCGGCCGGAATTTCCTACGTGTTCTGATGGCGGTAATTCTCGGCATAGAATCGTCCTGCGACGACACCTCCGCTGCCGTCATTCGCGACGGCGTGCTCCTCAGCAATGTAATTGCGTCACAGCAGGTCCACGAGGAGTATGGCGGCGTAGTCCCCGAGCTTGCCTCGAGGGCGCACCAGCAGAACATTGTTCCTGTGGTCGACGCCGCTCTCAAGCGAGCAGGTATCGATAAGAAGGACCTCTCCTGCATCGCCTTCACCCGAGGCCCCGGCCTGATTGGCTCACTCCTCGTGGGAACAAGCTTCGCTAAAGGGTTGTCCCTCGGTCTGAGAGTGCCGATGGTGGACGTGAACCATCTCCACGGTCATGTCCTCAGCCATTTCGTCCGCGAGAAGGAGGACGACGAGGTCCCGGCCTTCCCATACCTGTGCCTCCTGATTTCCGGGGGCAATTCGCAGCTCATCCTCGTCCGCTCTCCGCGCGAGATGGAAGTCCTCGGACAGACTATCGACGATGCGGCCGGAGAGGCCTTCGACAAGTGCGCGAAGGTGATGGGCCTCCCTTATCCCGGCGGCCCACACATCGACAGTCTTGCCGCCGAAGGCAATCCTAAGGCTTTTCATTTCGCCAGACCCCATATCCCGGACCTCGACTACAGCTTCAGCGGACTCAAGACTTCATTTCTCTATACAGTCCGCGACGGCGTCAAGACCGATCCGGATTTTGTCGAAAAGAACAAGGCCGACCTTGCGGCATCCCTCCAGGCCACAATTATCGACATCCTCCTTGACAAACTCGACAAAGCTGTCCGCCGGACCGGAATCTCGACCGTGGCGATAGGTGGAGGTGTCTCTGCTAATTCCGGAGTCCGGAAGGCCGTCGCCGACTATTGCACGGCACATGGCCTGAAAGCTTTCATCCCGCAGCGCAAGTTTACGACCGACAATGCGGCGATGGTGGCCATTGCAGGCTATTTCAAGTTCCTCGACGGCGACTTTTGCCCCTATTCGGCCGTCCCCTATGCTCGGGTGACGGTATAGACCCTTTCCCGACGCTCCAAATGGTAGGGCGTCGGTTCCACCATCTTAAAGCAATGAAACTTTCAATCATCATCATCGGCGACGAAATCCTTCTCGGACAGGTTGCCGATACGAATTCCCGCGCCGTCACGCGGGCTTTCTCAGCCCGCGGATGGGAGACCGTGGGAGTGCGTACTGTCGGCGACTCTGCTTCTGCAATACGCGAGGCTGTCGACGCCGCTCTCAGGGAAGCCGACCTCGTGGTCTCCACCGGTGGTCTCGGACCCACCAAGGACGACATTACCAAACGTGTGCTGACCGACATCTTCGGCGGTGAGCTACGCGAGGATCCTCAGGTGGCCGAAAACGTGCGCCGGGTTTTCAAGGCGCGCGGACTGCGGATGAATGAGCTGACAATGGGGCAGGCGCTCGTACCCTCCTCCTGCCGGGTCATTCAGAACAGATACGGCACCGCCCCCTGCATGTGGTTCGAGAAAGACGGAAAGGTGCTTGTCTCGCTTCCCGGTGTGCCTTTCGAGACTGAGGGGATTCTTGCCGACGGAGAGCTCCTCGGTGAGGTTGTCCGCAAGTTCTCGCCCGATGTCTTTTTCCGCCATCGCTCAGTCATGGTCTCGGGAATTACCGAATCTGACCTCGCGGCCAGGCTTGACGGTTTTGAGAATGCCCTTCCCCGCGGCCTTCACCTCGCATATCTTCCCGTTCCGGGTCTGATTCGCCTCCGTCTCGACGGATGCGGCAAGGATCGCTCGGCGCTCGACGCCCGCTTTGATGATGAATTCGCAAGGCTCAGGGCCATTCTCGGCGAGCTCCTTGTCTTCGACGGCGATGCCACCGCCGCTGAAATTCTTCTCGACCGTGTGCGCAGCAACAATCTCACCCTCGCATCAGCCGAAAGCTGCACAGGAGGAAACATAGCCCGGCGGATTACGGAAATCGCCGGGTGCTCCGATGTTTACCTCGGTTCCGTCGTAAGCTATGCCAACGCCGTCAAGAATGGCCTGCTTGGTGTCTCGATGGACGATATATTGCAGTATGGAGCCGTAAGCGAGCCCGTTGTCCGTGCAATGGTCGAAGGCGCGATGAGCGCCCTCGGCGCCACCTCAGCCGTGGCTACCTCAGGAATAGCCGGCCCCGGAGGAGGCTCTCCGGAAAAGCCCGTGGGCACCGTGTGGATTGCCGCAGGATATATCCGGGACGGACATAAACAAATCGAGGCCCGGTGCTTCCGCTTCCCCGGAAAAAGGGAACGCGTGATTGACCGGGCCACGACTGAAGCGCTGCTTATGCTCGCGCGGATGTTGCCCTGACGGGCCCGGCTCCTCCGCGGACGCTCTTGCGTATGCCCAGTCCGGTATACGCAAGCACAAGCGTCATTATCGGCGACATGTAATTGAAGATGCAGAACGGAAAGTAGGCAACCGTCGCCACGCCAAGGACTGCGCTGTGGGTGACGCCGCACGAATTCCATGGAATCAGTACCGATGTGACCGACACCGAGTCCTCGAGCGTGCGGCTCAGAAGCCGCGGCTCCATGCCCGTGCGACGGTAGGCGTCCCTGAACATATTTCCTCCGATAATGATTGAGAGATACTGGTCCGCCGTACAACTGTTCAGGAACAGCCCGCTGCCTACGGTCGTGGCAATCACCGGGAAGCGGTTCCGAAGCCGCGACGTTATGGCGCGGGTGATTGTCGAGAGTGCGCCCGTGCCTATCATCACCATCCCGAATATCATCGCCGAGAGCACAAGGGCAATCGTAGACGTCATCCCGAGTATGCCCGACGTGGCCACCAGCGAATCAAAAAGCTCATACCCCGAATCGAAAGTTGTCGCGTCCCAGAGAAGTCCGGCGACTGCCGCCGCTCCCGAACCGCCGGCCTCAGCCGTGAGACGGGCGGCAAGTTCCGGCTGGAAAACGAAAATTCCGGCAAGACCCATCAGGGAACTGATGGCAAGTGTCAGCGTTGTGTTTATGCGCATCACGATGAGCGTGATTGTAAGAACCGGGATGAGAAGGGTCCAGACCGAAATGTTGAAGTTGGACTCCAGATGGTGCAGAATTTCCATCGACTCGATGTGCGTCGGCGCCTCTACCGTAAGACCCACGAAACCATACACTCCCATCGCAATCAGCATCGCCGGTACAGACGTAAGCATCAGATAGCGGATATGATGGAAGATATTGACTCCGCAGGCCGAGGAGGCAACCACAGTCGTGTCGCTCAGGGGCGAAACCTTGTCGCCGAAATAAGCCCCCGAGATTACAGCCCCGGCAATCCATGCCGGAGAGAAGCCCAGGACAGTTCCTATGCCCATGAAGGCCAGGCCTATCGTCGCGATGGTGCTCCACGAACTCCCCGTCAGGACCGACACCAGCGAGCATACGGCGCAGGTCACAATCAGGAACATCTGCGGGTTGAGCATTCGGATGCCGTAGTCCATGAGCGTCGGAACAACGCCCGATAGCATCCATGTCGTGGCGACCGTAGATATGAAAATGAGCATCACAACGGCCGGAAGAAGCTGCGAGGCACTCCGCGCAAAGCCCAGGCGGAGACTTCGTCGCGTCAGGGCGCCGTGGCTGCGGGCAATCACCAGCGCCGCCGCCGATGCAATCAGCAGTGCGGGCGAGCTCCACGCAGAAATGGCGTCGGCTCCCGAAATTACAAGAACAAGCATGAAAATGCTCAGCAACAGAGCCACCGGAGCGGCGGCCCAGACAAGCGGTAACGCCCGCATCCCGCGGGACGAGTACAGAAAGTGTGTTATTTTCAATGTAGGCTCAGATAATTGTACGTATTGGAATTGCAAAATTAGCAAATAACGAATTAAAATCGAGTTAAATCGTGTTAATACTATTGCACGCAAAAAGAAAAAGCATTAAATTTGCAGTCCTTACAATCCGGGGCTGACTGGCTTTGACAGCGTGCAGAAGCGGTGTGTAAGCGTGCAGAGCTTTGTAGCCTATGCTCTTTAATATCAGGTTGCGATTCTTTTAAATGGCGAAAACAACTACGCTCTTGCTGCCTAATCGAAGTACAGTAGATTAGCTTAATCGCCGCAAAAGTTGCAGCGACAAGACATCGCCCGACGGTCCTTTTTCCGAGACTTGTCGACCCGGCGGTGCAGGAATATCGGAAATAGGAAGCCCGGCGTCCCGGAAGGCTTCCGAAATCTTAGGGACTAAGGCCGCAGTTGGTGGTTTCAGGCCTGCCACGGCTCGAAAATCAACTTGAGACTACGCACGTAGAAAGCTCATTGATTCCACGTTTGGACGAGGGTTCAATCCCCTCCAGCTCCACTTGACGGGTCGGACAGATTCCGGCCAACAAAAGTCCAAAGAAGACTAAACCGCACAATATCAACTTATTGTGCGGTTTTTTCGTGCCTAAAAATGACGACTCAGGACCGTCATCGGACAGAAAAAGACCGCCACGGACGGCTATTTGTTACTATGTTCACGTGGAATATCCGAGCAGCCCCAGAATCATTGGAGCGAGAAGAGCAGTGAAGAGACCGTTTAGTGTCAGCCCTATTGATGAAAATGCACCAAAGCGTTCGCTGCGTTCCATAGCTGCGGAGGTGCCTACAGCGTGTGCTGCCGTACCGATAGACAAGCCACCTGCAATGGGCGAATGAATATGGCTCATCTTTACAATTTTAAACCCGGTCATTCCTCCGAAAATCCCGGTGGCCACTACCACCGCAGCAGTGAGGGGTGCAATACCTCCCATGGCATTTGAGATCTCCATGGCTATGGGTGTTGTGACCGCCTTTGGCGCAAGCGAGATGACAACTTCACGAGTGGCACCGAATAAATCGGCGAGAAGTACTACGCTTACAATACCGGCAACACATCCTGCAAGTTCTGACAGCAGAAGCGGAAGAAGTTGCCGTTTTATGGACGAAAGCTGCTTGTAGAGAGGTACACCGAGGGCAACCACCGCAGGCTTGAGCCAGAAGTCGATGTATTCACCTCCCTTTTTATAGGTATCGTAGTCGATATCGCATATCAGAAGGAAAACAATCATTGCAGCTATTGCAATCAGGATAGGATTGAGCAGCTTTATTCCGGTGCGTCTCTGAAGGAGCTGCGCGCCGAGGTAGAAGCCGAAAGTAAGGGCTATGAGAAAAAATTTGTTTTGCAGGAAATCCATTATTCAGCCTCCTTTGTGAATTTATGAGTCAACTTGGAAGAAGCGGAGCGCACAAGCTGGTGAACCCAACCTGTAACAGCAATGATTATGAATGTGCTTATGACAGTGGCGAAAACTATTGGAATCCATTGGTCGGCGATAATCCCGAGACAATTCAGAAGACCGATACCTGCTGGCACAAAGAAGAATCCGAGATTATGCACAAGGAAACCGGAAAGTCTTTCCACCCATCCCAGCTTCACAATTCCCAATTTGAGCGATGCGCACAAGAGCACCATGCCGATAATGCTTGACGGAATCGGAATGCCTGTGAGATTAACAACAAATTCGCCAATGGCGAGAAATGCAAACAAAACACCGAATTGTAGTATCATAATGTCAATCGAGTAATTTCGGTGCAAATTTAGATAAAAATTATGAAACTTCTGGTCTGCAGAATCAAAAATCCGAAGCCACGCAACTATGAACTTGTTCATTGAATAATCCCAGCTATTCCACTCTATTGACATGACAGTCTTGATTGTTCATCATATCATCAATAGGATTTTAGACGTATTAATTATCGTTCTCTTCCATGATTTAGAGGTCAGAATGACTGGGTTGAACCTTGATTTATTCTCAGGCTTTGGGTGCTGTGGTCGGCTTCGGTTGAACCGTCGGCTTTTGATGGCCTAACCGCCGACAATCCGGTAGCCCGCTAAACCTTTAGCTCAACGAGGTCTGACCGAGTTAATCTCTCGCTGCTCACTTCAGCGCAAAAAAAAGCTCGGTAAACCGCACGGAATACCAAACAGCCTGACGTATATGCAGTAAATGGAGATAACGTCTTCCTCTTAACGAGGAAGAACTCTAAGAACTCCTTTGCACTTATAAAGGAACCAACAACAGCCGTGCTGCAAGAGGCAGAACGGGGTTCATGAAATTAGGTTGCAAATTAGTGGCACAGCAAAATCTCGGTTTTGCAAGTTGCTGATATAAGTGCATTTGGAGGGATGGGAACAAGTGCCTCCAGCTCCACTAAGTGTTCTTTGCCGAGGCAAAGCGCCAAGGCGATGACCGGACACCTTTTTTTGCAACATGGACAGTGAAAAATACAATTGACGGAACCGAAAATTTCGTAATTTTGCAGATGTAATCAATTTGCAATTATCATAAAACAATGAACAAGACACTTATAGTCCTGGCTGTCGCAGGGCTCGGCTGCGCGCTCGGTTCGTGCGCAGGGTCTCAGGAAACAGCAAATGAAGCGGCTGCGGCCGGGGTGGAGCAGAATCTGCCGGTCTACAACATAGCGCAGTCGGACACTTCCACTGTCAACAAGGAGCACAAGACGGTGCTTGTCCTCTCGGCAAGCCCGCGGCGGGGAGGCAACACGGACCTTCTCTGCGACGAGTTCGTCCGCGGAGCCCGTGAAGCCGGCGGCGATGTGGAAAAGATTTTTCTTGACGACTACAAAATCGACTTCTTCCACGAGTGCCACGAGCATTCGGCCGACTCCGTAAGCGCTGACGATCAGGCTCCCCTCATCATCGAAAAGATGACGAAAGCCGACATTATCGTCCTCTCGAGCCCGGTTTACTACATGAATATCGACGGCCAGCTGAAGACTCTGATGGACCGCTGTTACCGCAACAAGGGTCTCGGGGGTAAGGAATTCTATTACATCACGGCATGCGCCGACGCCGAGGACTCGACAGCGGAAACGGCGATATTCGCCTTCCGCGGTTTTGTCGTCTGCCTGCCCGAGCCAGTTGAACGCGGCATGGTGAAGGCTGTCGGCATCGGGCGCAAGGGCGCTGTCGAGCAGTCGCAGTACATGCAGGAGGCATACAATCTGGGCAAAACCATCTGACCGTCCGGAGCGGTTCAGTGGCGGCGCTTTTTCCGGCGCACCGTGGAGGGGCGGGGATTTAGCGGCTTCTCGGACATCTCGGACATCTCGGACGGCTCAACCTGTTCGGGCTGTTCGGGGGCAAGGTATACTATTGCGTCGACGTAGGGGGCCGTGCCTTTGGGAAGGTGTTCGGCTCCGGGAATGTTCTTGCCTATGCGTTTGCGGGCATTGGTGCCGATAAGGATAGCGACGTCGAGCCTGCCGCACATTTCGCGGAGTTTCATGATGAAGAATCGGGCGGCTCCGGCCTTGTTGTACCATTCGCAGAGGTAGAAGAGTGAATCGATGACGCAGACCCGTGTGCCTGACGCGACGATAGTCTCCTCGAGTTCGGCGAGGAAATTTCCCGGGTCGGAGGGGTCGAGGCCGGTGAGCTTTACATCGACGTGAAGGAGGTTGTGGGTGACTTTGGCGCGACAGCGCTCCGCGAATGAACGGACGGAGCCCTGAAGGTCGATGAAAAGGACGCGATGGGTCTCTGACACGCTTTCGGCGAAGGCAGGGTCCTCGTAAATCATTATTCCGGCATTGTTGAGGACGTTGAAGAGGAAGTGGGGTTGATTTGCTTCTTGAGATAGCGGAGCTCGCAGTCGGCAGTGCGGGCCCGGAGTTCGGCTGTTTCGTATGTATCCCCGAGCCAGAGTCGCAGGTAAGCGATGGCGGCTGTGATGAGTAAAATCTTTTTCACCTTGGAAATCGTTTATCGTTGAAACACGATGCAAAGTTAGGCATGGAAATTCAAAAACGGCAAAAAAAGCGACGAATGAGGCGGAAAAAGCGACGAAAAAGACGGCGGATGATGATTTTGTGGAAAAAACTGACTAAATTTGTGAAAAATCAGCAACAAGAGCATATGAGAATAATCGCAGCAAGAAAAAAAGACGCCCCACTGATAGGGCGCGCGGTGACAATGGCGATAGGCCCCGAACTGGCCCGCGAACTTGCGGGCCCGGAACATAGGCCGGAGGATGTCGAGGCTCTTTTCGCGGACCTTGCGGCCCGTGAGGACTCGCAGTACAGCTACCGCAACAGTCTCGTGGCCCTTGACGGGGACGGAGAGACCGTGGCCGGGGTGCTTGTCTGCTACGACGGCGAGGGCCTGAAGCGGATGCGGCGCGTGTTCTTCGCGGAGGCCGCGAAGCGTATCGGGCTGGACCCTGGAGCGCCCGTCGACCTCCTCCCCGAGGAGTGCGGCCCCGACGAATTCTATCTTGATTCGCTTGCTGTCTGGCCCGAGTTCCGCGGTCGCGGCATAGCCCGGGCCCTTATCGAGGCCGGGGCCGGGCGTGCGCGCGAGAGCGGCAAGCCCATGGGGCTCCTCTGCGACAAGACCAACACCCGCGCCCGCGCCCTCTACGACTCCCTCGGCTTCCGCCCAATCGGCGAGCGCCCCTTCGCCGGCGAGGTAATGGACCATATGAGACTCGGGTGACGGACCGGCAGCCGCGCCACACAACAGCCCTCCGGACGAGGGATATACTCAGGACTGTCAAGTAAAGAAATTTCTTGTGGTTATATCCTTGTATATTATTGAAAATGAGTAGGGACGCGCCATTGGTGCGTCCGCGGCGAACGGGAGGCGTGGAATTATGCTGAAGTATGTTTTTTGTAGGGAGGCGAGTTTTTTGTAATTTTGTGGTATGAAAAGTCGAAAAAGGAGAACTTTGGGCGTGGCCGGCGCTTTGCTGATGCTTTTTGCTTTGGCGGTGTCGTTGTGGGCTTGGCCCATGCTCAGGGGCGCGCAGGCGGAGGCAGCCGTGCGTATCCCCGGGGACTCTTCGCCTGAAGCGGTCCGGGACTCGCTGAGCCGCGCATTCGGAGAGGGCTATGCCGGGGGTGTCCTCCGGGCTCTCAAGCTCTCCGGTGGTAGTCCTGAAAGGACGGCGGGACTCTATGCCGTGGATGCCGGGACACCGGCGTGGCGCCTGGCCCGCAGGCTCCGCTATGGCCGACAGACACCCGTAAGGCTTACATTCAACAATATCCGCACGCTCGACCAACTTGCGGAGCGCGTCGGGGCTCGGATGGCTTTCGGGCCGGAGGACTTTCTGGAGGCGTGCGACTCGGTGTTGCCGCGCCACGGGTTCCGGGGACAGGCGGCTTATCCCGCCGCATTCCTGCCCGATACCTATGAATTTTACTGGACGACGGACGCCGGCACAGTTGTGGAGCGCCTTGTCGGAGAGCGGAACCGCTTCTGGACCGACGAGAGGCGAAACAAGGCAAAAGCGCTCGGCCTCAACCCGGTGGGCGTTGCTACTGTCGCGTCAATCGTTGAAGAAGAGACTGCGGTAAACGACGAGCGTCCGACTGTGGCGCGGCTGTACGTCAACCGCCTCGCGCGGGGCATGAAGCTTCAGGCGGACCCGACGGTGAAGTTCGCCGCCGGAGATTTCACACTCCGGCGCATCACCGGAAAGCACCTTGCCACGTCCTCACCCTATAATACATACATCCATGCAGGCCTGCCACCGGGACCGATACGCATTCCTGAGCGCTCGACGATGGACGCGGTGCTGAATGCTCCGGAGCACGGTTATATCTATATGTGCGCCAGGCCCGACTTTTCGGGGCGGCACAATTTCGCCGCTGACTTCGCGACGCACGACCGCAACGCCCGAGCCTACCGCCAGGCTCTGGACAAGAGAGGAATAAAATAGAATGAAACATAAGTTTACACTCAGTCTGATACTTTCCGCTGCCGTGCTTACGGCTGCCGGAGCACCGATTGACGATGCCCGCAGGATGGTGGACGACGGCCGCTACGAAGAAGCCGCCGCGGCCCTGCGGAAGATTGTGAAAAGCTCGCCGAGAAACGCGGGCGCCAATTATCTTCTCGGATACTCGCTCATGAAGACCGGAGCCGAGGCCGAGGGGCTGAAATACCTCCGGACAGCCGAGGACCGCGGGAGCGCCGACGCCGCGGCATTCCTTGCGCACCGCTCCTTCGACCTTTACGAGCCGGACGAAGCTCAGGAGCATCTCGATGCCTGGGAGACGGCCATGCGCAAGGCCAGAAAGAGCCTCCCCGCCGATTATGACAAACTGACTTCGCGGCTCGTGGCCATGGGCAACATGCTCCAGAGGGTCGAGAAGATAGAGATTATAGACACCCTGAGAGTGGATTCGACGGCGTTCTTCAGCCATTACAGACTTTCGGGCCACGCCGGGTCTCTTGCTCCGGGCAACGCTCTCGGCGCAGGCTCGACGGCGTCGGTGGTTTTCGTGCCGGAGACAAGAAGCGAGATGTTCTGGGCCGCGACGGACTCCGCGGGCCGCTCGGCGGTCTTCTCCTCGGCCATTCTGGACGACGGAACCATGGAGAACCCCGAGCAAGCCGCCCTCACGGAGGAAGGAAATGCGGGATTTCCCTTCCTGATGCCAGACGGCATGACCCTGTACTATGCCGCAGACGAAGGTCCGGACGGGCTCGGCGGATATGACATCTTCATGACCCGGCGCAACGACGACGGGACCTACATGCAGAGCCAGAACATGGGAATGCCCTATAATTCGCCCTATAACGATTTCATGCTCGCCATCGACGAGACATCCGGACTCGGCTGGTGGGCTTCGGACCGCGAGCGGATTCCGGGAAAGGTGACGATATATGTTTACGCGCCGTCCGAAACCCGCGTGAACTATGACCCCGATGCCGAAAATCTGGCGGAACTTGCAAGCCTGAGCGACATTTCCCTGACACGCGACGCCGACAGGGACTACAAGGCGCTCATGCAGGAGAAGTTAGCGAAGATTGAGTCCGGGAGCGGCGCTGCGGAGACCGGGACGGCGACTTTCGAGCTTGATATGGGCAGGAAGGGAATCTACACGAAACTCAGCGACTTCCGTAGCGACGATGCGCGCCGCGCCATGCTGAACGTCCTCGCCGCCGAGGCTGAACTGCGGAAAACGGCCGACCGCCTCCAGACCCTGCGCGAGCGCTACTCCTCCACCCGCGACCGCAGCCTCACCCACACCATCCTCCAACTCGAAAAAGAAGTTGAGAAGGACCGGGAAGCCTTGAGGTCGGCACGGAATGCAGTTGTGAGGATGGAAGAACGATAGGGCATCCTTTTTTGGGGTAACATCTTTTATTCAATAAAAAAAAGGGTCCCGGGCTGGTGTGGCCCGGGACCCTTTTTGGGTGTTGGTGTTTCTTTATTTGTTGAGGAGTGTGATGGAGCGGGAGATGAAGTGGCTGAGGGTTTCGCCTTTGAGGAGGCCGTTGCCGAGGAGGGCGAGGTCGATGAGTTGTTTTACGAGGTCCTGACCGGCGGCGTAGGCTTTGATGTCTTTTTCCTGGGCGGCACGGGCTTCGGAGACGGCTTTTTCGAGGTCGGCGACTTGTTTGTCTTCTTCGGCTGAGAGCTTGCCGTCCTTGGCGCCCTTGCGGATTGCTTCGATGGAGGCGTTGTCGGCGTCGACTTTGTCCATGAGGGGTTTGACGGCGGAGGCGAGTGCTTTGTCGGCATCGTCGCGGACGGTCTTGACGAGGGGATGCTCGGTGTTGACGACGAGCATGTAGCTGTCGGGCATCTCGCCGTAGAAGCTCATTCCGGGCTGCATGGTTGCGAGGTCCTTCATGCGGCGCATGTACTCGTTCTGTGTGATGACGATAGGCGCGGCGTCGGGGGCCATTGCCTCGAAGGAGACGATGAATTCTGTTTTCTCGACGGCGGGAATCTGGGACGAGAAGAGGGTGGTGAGGATGTTGCGGTCGAGGGGAGACAGGTCGGCTTCTTTCTTGGAATCCTTGCGGATGAGGTTCTCGACGACGTCGGAGTCGACGCGGACGATGCGTGTCTTCTCTAGTTTGCGTTCGAGGAGCTGGACGAAGTGATTGTCGAGCTGTCCGTCTAGGAGGAGTACGTTGTAGCCTTTGTCTGTGGCGGCCTTTATGTAGTTGTACTGTGCGACGGGGTCGGTGGCGTAGAGGTATACGACGGTGCCGTCCTTGTCGGTCTGTTCGGCTTCGACGAGGGTCTTGTACTCTTCGAGGGTGAAGTAGCGTCCTTCGGTGTCCTTGAGGAGGAGGAATTTCATTGCGGCATCGCAGAATTTCTCGTCGGTGAGCATGCCGTAGATTATGAAGAGGCGGATGTCGTCCCATTTTTTCTCGAAGTCGGCGCGGTCGGCCTTGAAGAGGTCTTCGAGGCGGGAGGCGACTTTCTTGGTGATGTATCCTGAAATCTTCTTGACGGCGGTGTCGCTCTGGAGGTATGAGCGGGAGACGTTGAGGGGGATGTCGGGTGAGTCTATGACGCCCTGCATGAGCATCATGAACTCAGGGACGACGCCTTCGACGGAGTCGGTGACGAAGACCTGATTGCAGTAGAGGGATATGCGGTCTTTGCGGATGTCGAAGTTGTTCTTGATTTTGGGGAAATAGAGTATTCCCGTGAGGGTGAAGGGGAAGTCGACGTTGAGGTGAATCCAGAAGAGAGGGTCGTCCTGACCGGGGTAGAGCTCGTGGTAGAATTCGAGGTAATCCTTGTCGGTGAGGTCGGCGGGTTTTTTCATCCACTGTGGTTCGGTGGCGTTGATTACGAGGTCGCGGTCGGTGTCGACGTACTTTCCGTCCTTCCATTCCTGTTCCTTGCCGGAAATGACGGGGACGGGGAGGAAGCGGCAGTATTTCTTGAGGAGAGTGTCGACCCGGAGCTGTTCGAGGAATTCCTTGTTGTCGTCATCGATATATAGGATGATGTCGGTACCGCGGTCAGTGCGGGCGCCCTTGTCCATGGTGAACTCGGGGGAGCCGTCGCATTCCCAGCGGACTGCTTCGGCGCCCTCCTTATAGGAAAGGGTTTCAATCACGACTTTCTTAGCCACCATGAAAGCGGAGTAGAAGCCGAGGCCGAAGTGGCCGATGATTGTGTTTGCCTGGTCCTTGAACTTAGCGAGGAATTCCTCGGCGCCGGAGAAGGCAATCTGGTTGATGTACTTGTCGAGGTCTTCGGCGGTCATGCCGATACCGCGGTCGGAGACGGTGAGAGTGCCGGCTTCCTTATCGATTCTAACGCGCACGTCGAGCTCACCGAGCTCGCCCTTGAAATCGCCGAAAGAGGCGAGGGTGCGCATTTTCTGTGTAGCGTCGACTGCGTTGGAAACAAGTTCGCGCAGGAATATCTCATGGTCGCTGTAAAGAAATTTTTTGATGACAGGGAAGATGTTTTCCGTAGTCACCCCGATTGTTCCTTTTTGCATGATATTATTGTAAGTTTGGATTTTTCAGAGTTAACTGATGTATAACAATGCAAAAGGCGTGCCAGATTTCGAAGAGCGGGTGATTTAACGAAATTTGCCTGTTCGGGATAATATTTGTACCTTTGTATTCAGAAATTAACCCCCATACCATCCCAATAAGACATAAGAAATGGCAAAAATCGGTTCAGTAATGACCCCCGTAGGGCGAAAGGCACTGTTGCTTGGCAGCGGAGAGCTTGGCAAGGAAGTGGCTATCGAGCTTCAGCGTCTCGGCGTAGAGGTAATAGCCTGCGACAAGTATCCGAATGCACCTGCAATGCAGGTCGCACACCGCAGCTATGTTTTCAATATGCTCGACGCACAGAAGCTGCGCGAGGTAGTGGAGCTTGAAAAGCCCGACCATATCATTCCGGAAGTGGAGGCAATCGCCACCCCGATGCTTGTGGAACTCGAGAAGCAGGGCTACAACGTCACTCCCACGGCCCGTGCGGCCCTTCTTACCATGAACCGCGAAGGCATCCGGCGTCTTGCGGCCGAGGAGCTCGGCCTCCCGACGTCGCCTTACCGCTTCGCCTCGACGGAGGAAGAATACCGCGAGGCAGTGCGAGAAATCGGTATTCCCTGCGTTGTCAAGCCAGTTATGAGCTCAAGCGGCCACGGCCAGAGCACCGTGAAGACGGAAGCGGACGTGGACGCCGCATGGAAGGAAGCCCAGGAAGGCGGCCGCGCGGGTGCGGGCCGGGTGATAGTCGAAGGATTCGTGAAGTTCGACTATGAAATCACCCTTCTGACAGTGCGTTCCATTTCAGGCACGACCTACTGCGAGCCTGTGGGGCACATCCAGGTCAACGGTGACTACCGGACATCCTGGCAGCCTCAGCCGATGAGTCCGAAGGCACTCGAGCGCGCCCGTGAGATAGCTAAAGCCGTGACGGACGCTCTCGGCGGTTACGGAATTTTCGGCGTGGAACTCTTCGTGAAGGGCGATGACGTGATTTTCAGCGAGGTTTCGCCTCGTCCGCACGATACGGGTATGGTGACGATGATATCGCAGGACCAGAGCGAGTTTGCCCTCCATGCGCGCGCTCTCCTCGGGCTCCCCGTGCCCGCGATTCGCTTTTACGGTCCGTCGGCCTCGATGGCTATAGTAGTTGAGGGTGACACGGATAAAATCGAGATGGACTCGCTTGAGAAGGTTCTTTCCGAGCCGGGAGTGCAGATTCGTATCTTCGGCAAGCCGGAAATCAAGGGACACCGCCGCATGGGAGTCATTCTCGCCACCGACGAGACGCTCGAGGCTGCCCGGGCCAAGGCACAGCGTGCCTACGACAGCCTTCAGGTGAATGTTCTTCCGAGGTAATCGAAAGGGGAGGGCAAAGTACGTATCCTCCTATCCGTCGCGGGGCTGTGTCAAAATTCAAATTCGCCCGTTCGGGGCGGACGCGCCACTGGCGCGTCCCTACCCATTTTCAACGGGTTAAAGCAAGAAGATTTCAAGAATTTTCTACCCGGCGGAATTTTGACACAGTCCCCGGCATATTTTCAAGGGGTTACGACAGACAGCGTTAAAGGACTTTCATTATGAGTGATATTTCAACAGCTTTGCTCGTAGGACTTACGGTACCGTTCTTAGGGACGGCGCTCGGGTCGTCGTTTGCCTTTCTGCTGAAAGGGAAGATGAACACGGGAGTGGAGAAATCGCTTCTCGGCTTCGCGTCGGGGGTGATGGTCGCGGCTTCTGTGTGGAGTCTCATCATGCCGGCTGTGGAGATGGCTGAATCGACCTACGGCCCCGTGTTTTCTATTGTTCCGGCGGTTGTCGGCTTCCTTGCGGGGATGGGCTTCCTTCTGTGGCTCGACACAGTGACGCCTCATCTGCACGCCCATGCCTCGATGCCTGAGGGCCCGCGGTCGCAGCTCTCGCGGACGGCGATGCTTTCGCTTGCCGTGACTATCCACAACCTCCCGGAGGGCATGGCTGTCGGAGTGGTGCTTGCGGGACTGGTAGACGGCTCGCAGGACATCACGGCGGCTTCAGTCATGGCAATCTCGATAGGAATAGCTATACAGAACATCCCGGAGGGCGCCATCATCTCGATGCCAATGCGCGCGGCGGGTAATCCGCGACTGAAAGCTTTCGGCTACGGGACTCTCAGCGGCATAGTCGAGCCGATAGGCGCGGCGCTGATTATCGCTCTTTCGGGCTTTCTCCGCCCCGTCCTGCCGTATATGCTCACATTTGCCGCGGGAGCGATGCTCTATGTGGTAATCGAGGAGCTTATCCCCGAGGCGTCGCGCGGGGAGCATTCGAACCTCGGGACCATAGGATTTGCGATAGGTTTCGCTCTGATGATGGCACTGGACATTGCTCTTGGTTGATTTGGAAATATTTCGTAATTTTGCAGAACGCGGAAGAAGCAAGTCTCCGCGACACAGGCAATGAACAGGACTTCCGTAATCATCCGCTTTGTAATCTTAGGTGTGCTCTGGGCCGCTCTTGTGGTTCTTATTCTGATGTATACCAGGCCGATAACATTGTATACGGCATTCGTGATCGTGGCTTCTGCCATTATCGTTTTCGTTCCTATGTATAAAAAGTATGTCAAGAAAGCAGACAGAAGTGAACACAAGAGCTAAAGAAACCCTGTGGCAGACCCCCTTGCTCGAGACGATAGAATCTCCCGCGGACCTTCGGAAGCTTGAGGTTGAGCAACTGCCTCAGGTCTGCGAGGAAATCCGCAGATTCCTTATCCGGACACTTGCGGAGCATCCGGGCCATTTCGCCTCCAGCATGGGCTCGGTGGAACTGACCGTGGCTCTCCATTATGTGTTCGACACACCCTACGACCGCATAGTCTGGGATGTGGGGCATCAGGCATACGGACATAAACTACTGACGGGGCGGCAGGAAGCCTTTGCCAAGGGAAACCGCCGGCTGGGAGGCCTCAGCGGCTTCCCGAATCCATCGGAGAGCGAGTACGACACATTCTCGGCCGGGCATGCCTCAAACTCCATTTCCGCTGCGCTCGGAATGGCCGTGGCCTCGAGGCTGAAGGGAGAGACGCCGCGGCGCAATGTCGTGGCTGTCATCGGCGACGCCTCGATAAGCGGCGGACTGGCCTTCGAGGGCATCAACAACGCCGCCAATACGCCGAACAACCTGCTGATAGTGCTCAACGACAACGATATGAGCATCGACCGCAATGTCGGCTCCCTCAATTCGTATCTCGCGCACTTCACTACGTCGAAGGCCTACAACGACCTGCGCTACAAGACCTTCCGCATGCTCAAGACGATGAGACTTGTGAGCGACAGCGGCAAAGGGTCGATTCTGCGCTTCAACAACAGCCTGAAATCGCTGATCTCGCATCAGCAGAACCTCTTCGAGGGCCTGAACATCCGCTACATGGGGCCCTTTGACGGTCACGACGTCGTGACCCTTGTGCGGGTTCTCCGGGACATCCGAGACATGGACGGCCCCCGCATCCTGCATCTCCGCACAGTCAAGGGCAAAGGCTTCGCCCCCGCCGAGGCCGCGCCCGAGAACTGGCATGCTCCGGGGAAATTCGACCCGGTCACGGGCGAGCGCGCCGCCGACAAGCCATGCACAACAGCCAGGCCGCTGAAATATCAGGACGTTTTCGGAAACACGCTTCTTGAAATCGCGCGGAAAAATCCGCGGGTCGTGGCAGTCACGGCGGCAATGTCGTCTGGGACGTCCATCTCCACGATGCAGAAGGAGATGCCGGGCCGTGTGTTCGACGTCGGAATCTCGGAGGGTCATGCCGTGACATTCGCCGGAGGGCTCGCAAAGGACGGTCTGAGGCCCGTTGTAGGCATCTATTCGAGTTTTCTGCAGCGAGGATATGACCACATAATCCATGACGTGGCGCTTCAGAGTCTGCCCGTGGTATTCGCAATCGACCGTGCGGGCCTCGTCGGCGAGGACGGCGCGACCCACCATGGCGTCAACGACCTCGCTTACATGCGCACAGTGCCGGGAATGATAGTGTCCTCTCCCGCTGACGAGCACCAGCTGAGGCGACTCCTCGCCACTGCGCTCGACGACAGCATAAGCCAGCCATTCGCCATACGCTATCCCCGCGGAGCGGGCTCTCTCGTCGAATGGGAATGCCCGCTCGAGCCCGTGGAAATCGGGCGAGCCAGAAAGCTGCGAGAGGGGAATGGCGCCGCCGTGCTCTCTCTTGGGCCGCTTGCCTCCGAGGTGGCAAAGGCAGCCTCGGCCCTTGAGGCCGAGGGCTACTCTGTAGCGCATTACGACATGACCTTCCTCAAGCCTCTTGACGAGGACCTTCTGAAGCGCCTTGCCGAGGCAGGGACTCCGCTTGTCACCGTGGAGGACGGGACGCTGAACGGAGGGCTAGGGAGCGCCGTGGCCGAATGGCTCGCGGACAAGGGCTACAACCGGATCCGTCTGCGGAGGCTCGGCCTTCCCGACCGGTTTGTCCCGCAGGGGACTCCCGAGGAACTTTACAGAATGTGCGGCCTTGACGCCGCTTCAATGGCCGAGGTAATCAAAAGGCATATCGACCGGAAATGAAGATAGTCATCGCAGGCTCCGGCGAGGTCGGCTCGCATCTCGCAAAACTGCTCTCGAACGAGGAGCAGGACATAACGCTCGTCGACGAGGACGCCGCCAAGCTGTCGGTGCTCGACACGAATTACAACCTCATGACCGTGACGGGGAACCCGACGTCGTTCGCGGCGCTGAGAGAGGCCGACGCGGGACGGTGCGACCTGTTCATCGCCGTCACACCCTACGAGAGCAACAATATCGTAGCCTGCTCGATAGCCAAAAATCTCGGCGCGCAGCTCACCGTGGCGCGCATCGACTCCTACGACTACATGAATCCGGACAATTTCCGGCACGTGCGCAACATGGGAGTCGACAAGGTGATTTACCCGGAATATCTCGCGGCGAAGGAAATCATCACTTCGCTCGAATATTCGTGGATGCGAAGCCGTTTCGAACTTCATGACGGGCAGATTATTCTCGCTGGAATAGTCCTGCCACAGGGGGCTCCCATCGCGGGGATGCAGCTCAAGGAGTTCGCCTTCAGCAACCATCATTTCCATGTTTCGGCCATACGCCGCAATCACGAGACCATCATACCGCGCGGCGAGGACCGCCTTATGCCGGGCGACATCCTTTATTTCACCACCACCCGCGAACACGTCCGCGACCTGATGGACCTCACGGGCCAGAAGGAACGGAAAATCCGGCGGGTGATGATTATGGGCGGGGGAAAGCTGACGATGCGTCTGACCAACCTCGCTGAGGGGAAATTCAAGTTCAAGATACTCGAGAGCGACCTGGAGGAGTGCCACCGCCTTTCGCGCCGTTGCCCGGGAGTGGAGATAATCAACGGCGACGCCCGCGACACCGACACCCTCATAGACTCGGGAATCTCCGACATGGACGCTTTCATCACCCTGACCCCCTCGTCGGAGAGCAATATCCTGACGTGCCTCACCGCCCGGGAGCTCGTCGACGCGAAGACCATCGCCGAGGTCGAGAACATCCAGTTCATCGATCAGGCGGAGGCACTTGACATCGGGCTCGTAATCAATAAGAAACTACTTGCATCCAGCGCCATCTTCCAGCTTCTGCTGGACGCGGACTCGTCGACGTCGAAGTGCCTTGCGCTCGCTGACGCGGAGGTGGCGGAACTTGAAGTGCGTCCGGGCTCGAAAATCACTCATGCACCGGTGAAGGACCTTCGCCTGTCGCGGGACATGACCCTCGCGGGCCTCATCCGCGACGGCCGTGGAATGCTCATAACGGGCAATACCCATATCCAGCCCGGCGACCTCGTCCTTGTATTCTCGCTCAACGGCGCCCTGCGTCAGGTAGAACGGCTGTTCAAATGATGAAACATATAGTCCGATCCCCTCTGTTCAACTTTCCGATGCTCGCGAAGGTCATCGGAATGCTCCTGATTATCGAGAGCGCCTTTCTCGCCATCCCCTTCGCGGCGGCGCTTGTATATCACGAGGCGGACGCGGTTCCCGTAGGCCTGACAATGGCCGGGACATTCCTGACCGGGCTTGTCCTGGCAAGACGCATAAAGCCCGCACACAGCCGACTAAACAAGCGCGACGGATTCCTTCTGACGACCCTTGTCTGGGTGACGTTCTCGCTGTTCGGAATGCTGCCCTTTATTTTCTCGGAAACGACGCCGTGCAGCGTGACGGACGCATTTTTCGAGGCGATGTCGGGATTTACGACCACGGGAGCGTCGACACTCGGCAACTTGCCGGGAATGAGCCAGAGCCTTCTGCTCTGGCGTGCGGTAATGCAGTGGATAGGCGGTCTGGGGATAATCCTCTTCACGCTTGCCGTCCTGCCGATGCTCAATACGAGCGGGGGCATGCAGATGTTCAATGCCGAAATGACCGGCATCACCCACGACAAGATACGCCCCCGCATCAGCCAGACGGCCAAGAGTCTCTGGGCTGTGTACATGGCGCTCACGGCGGTTCTCGTGTTCCTGCTGTGGATTGGGCCGATGAGTTTCTTTGACGCGCTGTGCACTTCGTTCGGCACCCTGTCGACGGGCGGCTACACCTCGGGAATATCGGGAATGCAGGCAATGCAGCACACATATGTGAAGGTTGTGATGACGGTGTTCATGTTTATCGGAGGCGTGAATTTCGCGCTGCTGTTCCGTTTCCTCACGGGGCAGCAGCGCCAGCTTATGCGGAATGACGTTTTCCGGATTTATGTGGCTTTTGTGCTTGTGATGTGGGTATGTTTTTCAGTAGCGGGCTTTTTTGCGGAGGGTTACAAGGGTATAGAGGCCCTGACGCTCGACCCGCTGTTTCAGGTTGTGGCAATTTCCACGTCGACGGGCATCTCGCTTCTCCCGGTGGCGGGGTGGGGTGGATTCACTCTTATGCTGACCTTCATGATGATGTTCTTCGGGGGCTGTGCGGGCTCGACCAGCGGCGGCGCGAAAATCGACCGCATGGTCTATCTGTACAAGAACACCGGCAACGAGCTATATCGCTGCATATATCCCAATGTCGTGCTTCCGGTTCAGGTAGGCGGCCGCGTGGCTTCTCCCCAGCTTGTCGGGAAGGTCATAGCTTTCCTCTGCATATACGTGATAGTGGTTCTTGTCGGGGCGTCGGTTCTCACGATAATGAATGTGCCGGTGACTGACGCGATATTCTCGTGTTTCTCATGTATCAGCAACACGGGTTTCGGCACAGAAATCACGGGACTCGGCGGCTCTTACGACCACCTTCCGGCGGCCGCGAAATGGGTGCTGAGTTTCATTATGCTTACGGGACGTCTCGAGATTTTCTCTGTCCTCGTGCTGCTGATGCCGGCCTTCTGGAGAAGAAGCTGAGCGGCGGCGTCGCATTCCGGGTCTGAACTATTTGAGGGAAGCAGTCGTTAGAAGCGAAAGACCTTGTCAATCCTTTCCGACGATGAAAAAATATCTCTGCCTTCACTATATCCTGCTCGGAATGCTCCTGTTTGTATCGGGGTGTTCGGGAGCGGATCTCTGGGACTCGATGCCGGCCGGAATCAAGTCGTTCATTGACCTGTACTATCCGAACAGCGAAATCAATTCTTATGCCAAGGGTAAAGACAGCTACAGTGTGCGTCTGGCCAACGGGCCCGGTTTTGAATTCAACGGCGACCAGCACTGGACGTATATAAACGGCTACGGTCTGCCCCTCAAACAGATACTGGTATACGACCAGACGCCCGGACCGCTGTACGACTATCTGGAGACCATCGGGGCGGCGGCCGGCGTGTTCACTCTTGCCCGCGACGAGCGGGAATACCGGCTCAATCTGCTTCAGGATTCTCTGGTGTACACGATTTCCACCGAGCAAGTGAGGACGGTGGGGTTTTAGGTTTATATATAAAGGGCGCGGCGGGTGGTCCAGCCCTGGGTGCTGTTCCTGAGGGAGAGCTCGACGATGCCGCGACCGGTCCCTATGCGGCGGCAGGCGTGGGTGAGGACTTCGCTGATGTCGCTGAAGCCTGATGCGCAGAAATCGGCAACGACGCGTCCCATAGCGGTGGCGCGGACCATCATAGTGTCGTGGAGAGAGATTGCGTTCATAGTGGTTTGAAGGAAAAGAGTTGAACATTATTCTTTTGATATTGCAAAATTAGCGGTTGTGCGGGCAATAAACCTGCCCGCGCATCTGAAAGTATTTTAATTCCGAAGTTTTTTTCTCGCAAATCCGCTAACTTTGTATCCATGATTAAGAAATTTTTCCCGCTTTGCGCCTCGGTTGCCATTCTGGCGACGTCCGGCGCCTGCTCCAGGAGCAATCCCAATCCTGAAATAGACTATCCCGCCGCTCCGCAGGACTCGACCGTGTACGACGCCTTCGGGCGCGAGGTCGATGACCGCTACCGTCCTCTCGAGAACGATACAGCGGCCGCTACGGTGGCCTGGGTTAAGGCTGAGAATGCCGTGACCGGCGCCTATCTGGACCGCATACCTTTCCGCGAGGGTGTCCGCAAGCGCCTGACCGCTCTCAACGAGTACACCAAGAACGGTCTTCCCTGGCGCGGAAACGACGGCATGTTCTACTATTACCGCAACGACGGACTGAGCCCGCAGGCCATTCTCTACCGGGCGAAGGACGCCAACGGAACGGGCGAGGAGGTATTTCTTGACCCCAACGGCCTTTCCGAGGACGGAACCGTGGCCCTCACGGGCCTCTCCCAGAGCAAGGACGGGAAATACACGGCATATACCATCTCGCGCAGCGGCTCGGACTGGAAGGAAATCTATGTGCTTGACACGGCCACGCGCAAACTCCTCGACGACCACATCGAGTGGGCAAAGTTCACGGGCGCGGCATGGCACGGCGACGGCTTCTATTACAGCGCCTATCCCAAGCCGGCCGACGGCAAGGAGCTGTCGGCGGCCAACGAATACCATACCGTGTACTATCACAGGCTCGGTACTCCTCAGGCAGAGGACAAGGTGGTGTTCGAGGACCGGAAGGCTCCGCTTCATTTCCACAGCGCGGCCGTCAGCGACGATGAATCGATGATGTTCATCATGATCGGCGGTCAGGGCAACGGCAACGCTCTTCTGGCAAAGGACCTCCGCAAGCCGGGGGCGCCGTGGGTGACCATCGAGGCTTCCCAGGACTATGACGTGGAGCCTGTCGATGCCTTCGACGGCAATATCTATCTTTACACGGGCGTAGACGCTCCGCGCTACCGCTTCGTGAAAGTCGACCTTGCAAAGCCGGGCAGGGAGAACTGGCAGGAAATCCTTCCGGAGGCCGAGAATGTGCTCAGCGGCATACAGTTCGCCGACGGCAAGCTCATCGCGACATATTCAAAGGACGCCTCCGACCATGCCTATCTCTATGACGCCGACGGGAAGCTTATCCGCGAGATAGAGTTCCCGACTTACGGTTCGTCGGGCTTCTCCACGCGCCGCGAAGGTCCGGAGACCTTCTACGCCTTCTCAAGCTTTGTCTATCCCTCGGCCCGCTACAGCTACGACCTCGCGACGGGCGAAAGCAAACCGCTGGCCGATCCCACCCATTCCCCGGCCGCCGTGAAGCCGGAAGACTACGTGACCGAACAGGTGTTCTATCCCTCGAAGGACGGCACGAAGATTCCGATGTTCCTCACATACAAGAAGGGCCTGAAGCGCGACGGCTCCAACCCTGTCTATCTCTACGGGTACGGAGGCTTCAACGTGAGCCTTCCTCCCGGATTCAGTCCAAACCGAATGTTCTGGCTCGAGAACGGCGGCATCTATGCGCAGACCAACCTCCGCGGCGGAGGCGAGTACGGCCATGAATGGCACGAGGCCGGGACAAAGATGCAGAAACAGAACGTGTTCGACGACTTTATCGCCGCGGCGGAATACATGGTCAGCGAAGGCTGGACCAAGCCTGAGCTTCTGGCCATCGAGGGCGGCTCCAACGGCGGTCTGCTTGTCGGAGCTGTCGTGAACCAGCGTCCGGAGCTCTTCGGTGTGGCGATTCCGCGAGTGGGCGTGATGGACATGATGCGCTACCACCTTTTCACGATCGGATGGAACTGGGCGCACGACTACGGCACGGCTGACGATTCTGCGGAAATGGCGCATTACCTTCTCGGCTACTCTCCGCTTCACAACATCCAGAGCGGACCCGATGTGCGCTATCCGGCAATCATGGTCACCACCGCCGACCACGACGACCGCGTAGTTCCGGCCCATTCCTTCAAGTATGCCGCGGCTCTTCAGGCTGCCCAGACGGGTCCCCGGCCTAAGCTCATCCGCATCGACTCGAAGGCCGGCCACGGCGCCGGGAAGCCCGTGGGCAAGGTAATCGACGAATACACCGACATATACTCCTTCATCTTCTACAACATGGGCCTTGAGCCCGCCTCGGCGAAGGAGGCGAAGAAGTGAGGACGCTGAAAGAAATCCTGAAAGGAACGGTTCTTGCCCCGCTCGGGGCGGGAATCGCTCTTTCAGTTTTTTTATCGGCATGTTTCACGGGCGTGGAGTCCACTCCGAAGATCGAGGAGTCGGAACTGAAGCGCGCGAAGGCCGCCAAACCGACCTCGGAGGAGCTTTTTCTGCAAGGTGTGGTGCCTCCCGTGGCTTCTGAATGGCGCCCGGGCAAGACTCTGATTGTCGCCGACCCGAAAATACGCATTGTCCTCTCCAACGGGGCGGGAGACGAGCTCGCGGAGCTGAACGCCGGAGAAGTCCTCTCATTCCGCGGGTTCGAGAGCGCGACAAGCCTCCTCGGGGGCGAGGCTACGGATGTTGTTTTCTCGACAATAAAATATCCCGACCTCCGCTACCGCATCGCCGTGCAGCCGGAGGCGCTCTCGGGGAAGGACGCCCCCGCCGTCGACGTGCCGTTCACTGTCGACCCCTCGCTCGCTCACCGCGCCGATTCCCTCGTCATGGCCCGAACGGGACAACTATACATCCTCTCGCCTCTATGGTACGACGCCGCGACTGAAAAGGCTGTGTCGGGCTACAGGCTTGTCGAAGTGCTTGCGGATTCCGTGCGGCCGGGCAACCATATTTTTCCTCTCAAATTGTATTTCCGGGTGGCCGATCCGGACCTCGCCGCCACTCCCGTGGGCTCGGGCGAGAAGATGGTATATCTCGCCGACGGGGGCCGGACCTCGGGCACGACGCGCACTTTCGCGAGCCTCTTTTCCTTCACCGACCGCAGGACGCGCTATCCGGAGATTTCCGACGAGGTGTGGACGCTTATCATCAATTCTCGCGTGCGCGAGGGGATGACCAAGGAGGAATGTCGCCTCGCGCTCGGCTCCCCGGCTTCGGTCGAGCTTTCGCCCACGCGCGTCGGCGACCTCGAGCGATGGGGGTATTCCGACGGCGTGTACCTCATTTTCAGCCCCGAGGGGACTCTCATGCGTTTTCAATTATGAAACTGACATTTCTCGGAACAGGCACCTCGACGGGTGTGCCGATGATAGGCTGCGGGTGCCGGGTGTGCTCATCCGACGACAGCCGCGACCACAGGCTGCGCTGTTCGGCGCTTGTGCACCTCGACAACGGACGGAACCTGCTCATCGACTGCGGGCCCGACTTCCGCACGCAGATGCTCACCCACGGCTCGTCAGGCATTGAGTCCGTGCTTCTGACCCATACACATTACGACCACGTGGGAGGCGTCGACGACCTCCGGCCATACTGTTACAGCGCTCCGGACCAGCATCTGCCGATATACTGCCGCGAGGACGTTGCCCGCGACCTGCGAAACCGCATTCCTTATTCTTTTGCCGAGAACCCCTATCCGGGAGCTCCGACCTTTTCGCTGCACATTGTCCGCGATGGCGAGCTTTTCGTGCCCCACGGCAGCGGCACGGAGGTGCGGGCAATCCCCGTCATGCACGGCAGCCTCCCCATCCTCGGTTTCCGCATCGGGCCGCTCGCATATATCACGGACTGCTCGGCTCTTCCGGAGGAAGCGTACGGGCTGCTGGAGGGTGTGAGGACCCTTGTAATAAACGCCCTGCGCATAAAGCCTCATCCGAGCCATTTCAGTCTCGCGGAATCTCTCGAGGCCGTGCGGCGCATAGGGCCCTGTCAGGCGTGGCTCACCCATCTGAGCCACGACATGGGCCTCCATGCCGAAGTCGACCCGACTTTGCCCGAAAATGTGCATATTGCCCATGACAATCTGACCATAGATGTCTGACACCATTTTTAATCGTTTTTGGCCCGGTATTTGTTATCACACAGTATAGGTAAAAATACAGAAAGACACACAGAACATGGCATCAAACATAGAGGTCAAGGGCGCAAGGGTAAACAACCTCAAGAACGTCGACCTTGAGCTTCCACGCAATAAATTCACGGTAATTACCGGACTCAGCGGCTCGGGGAAGAGTTCGCTGGCCTTCGACACCCTGTACGCCGAGGGGCGCAGACGGTATGTCGAGAGCCTTTCGGCCTATGCGCGCCAGTTCCTCGGGCGTCTCGCCAAGCCGGAATGCGATTTCATCCGCGGCCTTCCTCCGGCGATAGCCATCGAGCAGAAGGTCAACACGCGCAATCCGCGCTCGACCGTGGGAACCTCGACGGAAATCTACGACTATATCCGAATGCTCTTCGGGCGGGTGGGGCACACCTTCTCGCCGGTTTCGGGCGAAGAGGTGAAGAAGCACACTGTCGAGGACGTGCTTGCCCGCGCCTTTTCCTATCCGGAGGGGACGCGCATTGCCGTTGCCGCGCCTATTGTGCTTCCGGAAGGCCGCGACTTCGGCACCCAGCTCGGGATATATCTCAAGGAAGGCTATTCGCGCCTTATCGACCCTGAGGGCCGATTCCACAATATCGACGGCTTTGTCCTGCGGGAAGGCGAAGAGATGCCCCTTCTTCTCGTGGACCGTCTGGCGGTGGCCGCAGAAGGCTCCGACGAGGCTTCGCGACTTGCGGAGAGCGTCGAGACGGCATTTTTCGAAGGTCGCGACGAGCTTGTGCTTTTCGTTTTCCAGGCGGGTGACGCTCCCTTGCGCTTCTCTTTCAGCAAGCGTTTCGAGGCCGACGGAATGGTCTTCCCCGAGCCGTCGGAACAGATGTTCAACTTCAACAATCCGCTCGGTGCCTGTCCTGTCTGCGAGGGCTTCGGGCGGACGATGGGCATCTCCGAGCGCCGGGTGATTCCCGACCCGGCGAAGAGTCTCTACGACGAGGCGGTGGCTCCCTGGCGCGGCCCCTCGCTCTCGAAATGGCGGATGAACTTCGTAATGGCGACCAAGGATTTCCCGGTCCATACGCCCTACAACGAACTCACCCCCGAACAGCGAGACCTTCTCTGGAACGGTGACCCCCGCCGCCGCATCGAGGGCATCAACGACTTTTTCGCCATGCTCGAATCCAATCGTGCGAGCATCCCCGCGCGCATAATGCTCGCACGATTCCGCGACAAGACAATATGCCATGCCTGCGGAGGCTCGCGTCTGCGCAAGGAGGCTTCTTATGTGAAAGTGGGGGGCTACACGGTGGCGCAGCTTGTGGCCATGCCCATCAGCGAGCTACGCAAGGCTTTCGCCGGACTCAGCCTCCCGGAGCGCGACGCCAGGATTGCCGAGCGTCTGCTGAAGGAAATACGCACCCGTCTCGACTTCCTTGACGAGGTCGGTCTCGGCTATCTCACTCTTGACCGCCTGAGCAACTCGCTCTCCGGCGGCGAAAGCCAGCGCATCAACCTCGCAACCTCCCTCGGCTCGTCGCTCGTTGGTTCGCTTTACATCCTTGACGAGCCTTCCATCGGGCTCCACTCCCGCGACACGGAGCGCCTTATCGGCGTGCTCCGCAAGCTCCAGAGGCTCGGCAACACCGTGGCCGTCGTAGAGCACGACGAGGATATCATGCGCGCCGCGGACTGGCTCGTGGACGTCGGTCCCGCGGCCGGACGTCTCGGCGGCGAGATCGTATATCAGGGACCTGTCGACGGGCTCGAAGGCGTCGACCGCAGTTTTACGATGAAGTATCTCGGCGGAAAGATGTCTATACCCGTTCCGGCGGTGCGCAGGAAGCACCGCGACGCCATCAGGGTAGTGGGTGCCACCGAGCACAACCTGAAGGACGTGACGGTAGACTTCCCCCTCGGAGTCATGACGGTCGTTACAGGCGTAAGCGGCTCGGGGAAGTCGACTCTCGTGCGCGATATATTCTTCAAGGCTCTCCAGCAGAAGCTAATGGGCGAAGGCGAGAACCCCGGGGCTTTCAGGGAGCTCGAGGGAGACATACAGAGGGTGAAGGACGTGGTTTTCGTGGACCAGAATCCCATCGGACGCTCCACACGCTCCAATCCCGCCACTTATATAAAGGCATACGACGAAATCCGCGCCCTCTTCGCCGACCAGCAGCTTGCGAAGCAGCTCGGCTTCACTCCGGCGCATTTCTCCTTCAACACCGAGGGCGGCCGATGCGAGAACTGCAAGGGGGAGGGGACAATCACCATCGAGATGCAGTTCCTCGCCGACGTGACCGTCGAGTGCGAGGTCTGCCACGGCCAGCGCTTCAAGCGCGATGTGCTCGATGTGAAGTACAGGGGAAAGAACATCCACGACGTCCTGGAGCTTACCGTCGAGGAGGCAATATCGTTTTTCGGCGAGGAGGCCGGCTCGAACAGCACCTGCGCGCGCATAGTCCGCAGGCTTCAGACCCTCGCGGACGTGGGCCTCGGATACATCAGGCTCGGGCAGTCGTCGAGCACCCTATCCGGCGGCGAGAACCAGCGCGTGAAACTCGCGTGGTTCCTCGCCCAGGACCGCCCGGACCCCACGGTTTTCATCTTCGACGAGCCCACCACCGGTCTCCATTTCCACGACATCCATCTCCTTCTCTCGTCCTTCGACCGGCTTATAGCCCTGGGGCACACTCTGGTGATTGTGGAGCATAACATGGACGTAATCAAGTGCGCCGACCACATCATCGACCTTGGCCCGGAAGGGGGCGACGCCGGCGGAATGATAGTGGGCGAGGGGACTCCGGAGGCAGTCGCCGCCCTCGACACCCCGACCGCGCGCTATCTCCGTCCGAAACTTTTGTGACTGTCAAAAAAAATGCGTAAATTTGCGCTCTGATTAAGAATAATCCTCAAATTCAAAAAAACACAATGAGAAAGAATATCGTTGCCGGCAACTGGAAGATGAACACCACTCTTCAGGAGGGTGTGGCTCTTGCCGAAGAAGTAAACGCAGCCCTCGCCGACCGCAAGGCCAACTGCGACGTGATTATCTGCGTACCTTTCACCCACCTCGCTTCCATCGCCGCCAAGATCGACCAGAAGAAGCTCGGTCTCGGTGCCGAGAACTGCGCCGACCACGAGAAGGGTGCCTACACCGGTGAAGTTTCCGCCGCCATGGTTGCTTCCACGGGTGCCACCTATGTTATCCTCGGTCATAGCGAGCGCCGCCAGTACTACGGCGAGACCGCAGAGACGCTCCGCGCCAAGGTTGCCCTGGCCCTCGCCAACGGCCTGACCCCCATCTTCTGCATCGGCGAAGTCCTCGAGGAGCGCGACGCCAACAAGCACTTCGACGTAGTGAAGGCCCAGATTGTCGACGGCCTCTTCAACCTCTCCGCCGAAGACTTTGGCAAGATCATCCTCGCCTACGAACCCGTATGGGCTATCGGCACCGGCAAGACCGCTACCGCCGACCAGGCCGAGGAAATGCACGCCCACATCCGCAAGACCGTCGAAGAGAAGTACGGCAAGGAAGTGGCCGAGAACACCTCCATCCTCTACGGCGGCAGCTGCAAGCCCTCCAACGCCAAGGAGCTCTTCGCAAAGCCCGACGTCGACGGCGGCCTCATCGGCGGCGCTTCCCTCAAGTGCGCCGACTTCATGGGCATCGTAGACGCTTTCTGATTCAAGCTTTAATTTCTCTCCCCTCTCTGGAATGATTTTATCAAAACTCACCGGACTGTTCCGTGTCGGAGCGCTTGTGGCCCTTGCCACAGGCGTTTCCGCCCCGGAAGTCCTTGCCGAAGAACCTGTCGATTCGATGGTGAGCATCGTGGCCAGTATCAATGCCGCGGGCCATGTCACCGTCAGCCAGCCCGAGGCCCTTACCCGGCGCCTCTCCTACGCCCGCGTGCAGGCCGCGCCCGGAGGTGAGACCGACGAAGTGGCAGAAGGAAACCGCATCGAGACCGTCGCCGAGCGGCGTCAGGCCTCCGCCACTCGCGCGGGCTACCGCATACAGGTGTTCGACGACAACAATCCGCGGTCGGCGCGCTCGTCGGCAGCATCGTACAAGAACCGTGTGGAGAGCGCCTTTCCCGCTTACCGTGCCTACGTGTCCTTCAACTCTCCATATTGGCGCGTGAAGGTGGGCGATTTCCGCTCCCGTGCCGAGGCCGAGAGCGCTCAGGCCGAAATCCGCAGGGCCTTCCCCGAACTTAAAGCATATATACGCATCGTCCGCGACCGTATAAACATCTATGACTAAAGACGAAATCGCAGCGCTTTCCGATTCGGAACGCATCGGCGCCGTAGCCGCGCACATCAAGGAAATAATCGAACTCCTCGGCGAGGATTCTTCGCGCGAAGGGCTTGTGAAGACTCCCGTGCGTGCGGCAAAGGCTTTGTGGTTTCTCACCCAGGGCTATCGGTGCGACGCAGGAGCCCTCATGACGCAGGCCCTATTCGAGCACGAGGGCAGCAAAATAGTAATCGTAAAGGATATAGAGTTCTACTCCATGTGCGAGCACCATATCCTTCCATTCTTCGGCCGTGTGAGCATCGGCTACATTCCAAATGGCAAGATTGTCGGCCTCAGCAAGCTCGCGCGCCTCGTCAACGCCTATGCCCGTCGCCTTCAGGTGCAGGAGCGCCTCACCGCTGAAATCTGTCGCGCCGTCAGCGAGACCGTCGGGGCCTCCGGAGTAATCGTCGCCTGCAACGCCCAGCATCTCTGTATGAAAATGCGCGGCGTCGAGAAACAGGACTCATCCACAACCACCGTAGAATACACCGGCCTCTTTGCCGACACCCCCTCCCTTCGCGACGAATTTTTCCGCCAGCTGAGCATCTGAAAAAGGACGGTCTCTGTCAACTTTTTATGCTCGGTTTGGGCCGGACCTTAATCGTTGAGTGAAATTTTGGGGTGGAAAAATTTGGCGGTGTGGAAATAAAATCGTACCTTTGCGGTCGCTAAGCAATACAAAACCAATTTAACCAACAATCAATGGCAACAAAAATCAGATTACAACGTCATGGTCGCAAGAACTATGCGTTTTATCCTATTGTCATCGCCGATAGCAGGGCACCACGAGATGGTAAGTTTATTGAAAGGATAGGTTCCTATAATCCGAACACTAATCCTGCTACAATTACTCTTAATTTCGAACGGGCTTTGTATTGGGTGACCGTAGGTGCAGAACCGACCGACACCGTACGTACTATCCTTTCCAACGAAGGTGTGCTCCTGATGAAGCATCTCCTCGGCGGTGTCCGCAAGGGCGCATTCGACGAGGCAGAGGCACAGAAGCGCTTCGACGCCTGGAAGGCCAAGAAGGTAGCCAAAGTCGAGGCTATGAAGGCCACGATGGCCGATACCAAGGAACTCAGCGCCAAGAAGCGCCTCGAAGAGGAAGTGGCCAAGAACAAGGCCAAGGCCGAAGAGGTAGCCAAGAAGAAGGCCGAGCTCGCCGCCGCAGCAGCCGAGGCTGCCGCCGCCGCTGCCGCAGAAGCCGCTCCTGAAGCTGAGGCCGAGGCTCCCGCCGCTGAATAAGTTCCGGCTACGCTTCGTAAGATACCGAAAAGGGTGTGTTCGCTACCTTCACGTGGCCTACACACCCCTTTTTAATTCAGTTCATCCTCCACAATTTTTGTTTTCTCCTATATATGAAGCAATTTCGTGAATATTCGTCCCTGAATCTCACGGACGTCAACAAAGAAATCCTCGATCTCTGGCACGATGCCTCTCTCTTCGAGAAGAGCATGGCCGTGCGCGAGGGCGCTCCTTCCTTCGTGTTCTTCGAGGGGCCTCCTTCGGCCAACGGGCGCCCCGGCATCCACCACGTGATGGCGCGTACTATCAAGGATATTTTCTGCCGCTACAAGACCATGAAGGGATTTCAGGTCAAGCGAAAGGCCGGATGGGACACGCATGGCCTTCCCGTCGAGCTCGGTGTGGAGAAGAGTCTCGGCATTACAAAGGAAGATATCGGCAAGAAGATTTCTGTTGACGACTACAACGCCGCCTGCCGCCGCGAGGTTATGAAATACACCCGCGAATGGGAGAAACTTACTGACACGATGGGGTATTGGGTAGACACGACCGACCCCTACATCACTTACGACAACCGCTACATCGAGAGCGTGTGGTGGCTGCTCGCACAGCTTTACAAGAAGGGGCTGCTCTACAAGGGCTATACCATCCAGCCTTATTCACCTGCTGCCGGTACGGGACTGAGCTCCCACGAGCTGAACCAGCCCGGCTGTTACCGCGACGTGCGCGACACCACCTGCACGGCTCAGTTCCTCATCACGGACCCGAAGCCTGAAATGACAGGGTGGGGCACGCCCTGCTTCCTGGCCTGGACCACGACGCCCTGGACCCTTCCCTCCAATGCGGCCCTCTGTGTGGGCGCGAACATCGACTACGTTGCTGTCCGCACCTTCAATCCCTATTCAGGTGCTCCCGTGACGGTTATTCTCGCGGAGGCGCGCCTCGGCGCATACTTCAACGCCAAAGCAAAGGACCTCGCTCTCGCGGACTATAAGCCCGGCGACAAGCTAATTCCCTATGAAATAGTGGCCCGCTACAAGGGCTCGGACCTCACGGGGATGCACTACGAGCAGCTTCTTCCCTGGGTAAATCCCGGCGACGGCGCTTTCCGCGTGATTCCGGGCGACTACGTGACAACCGAAGACGGTACCGGCATCGTGCATATCGCCGGAACCTTCGGCGCGGACGACCTCCGCGTGTCGCGCCAGAACGGCGTTCCCCCTCTGCATCTCAAGGATCGCGACGGCAATCTCCGTCCGATGGTCGACCTCCGCGGGCGTTTCTTCCCCATCGAGGAGCTCGACGAGGAATTCGTGCGCACGATGGTGAACGCCGAGGAGTATGCCAAATGGGCCGGAAAGTATGTCAAGAACGCCTATGACCCGTCCAAGGGACCCGACGACGAGCCCCTTGATGTGGAAATCTGCATGGACCTCAAGAAGGACGGCAAAGTCTTCAAGATTGAGAAGCACGTCCACAACTATCCGCACTGCTGGCGCACGGACAAGCCCGTGCTCTATTATCCTCTTGACAGCTGGTTCATCCGCTCGACCGCCGCACGCGAGGAGATGATGGCTCTGAACAATGAAATCCTCTGGAAGCCCGCGTCCACTGGCTCGGGACGTTTCGGCAAATGGCTCGAGAACCTTCAGGACTGGAACCTCTCCCGTTCCCGCTACTGGGGTACGCCGCTGCCAATCTGGCGCAACGAAAGCGGCACGGCAGAAATCTGCATCGACTCCGTCGAGACACTCTACAATGAAATAGAGAAGGCTGTAGCAGCCGGAGCGATGGCTTCGAATCCTCTGAAAGACAAGGGCTTCGTCCCCGGTGACTACAGCATGGAGAACTACGAGAAAATCGATCTCCACCGCCCTTACGTGGACGATATCGTACTCGTATCCCCCGAGGGCGAGCCGATGCGCCGCGAGCTCGACCTGATTGACGTGTGGTTCGACTCCGGCTCGATGCCCTATGCCCAGCGCCACTATCCCTTCGAGAACAAGGAAGCCGTGGAGAACGGCAGCCTCTTCCCGGCTGATTTCATCGCCGAGGGCGTCGACCAGACGCGCGGATGGTTCTTCACGCTCCATGCCATCGGCACGATGGTGTTCGGAAAGAAGGCATACAAGGCTGTGATTTCCAACGGCCTCGTGCTTGACAAGAACGGCAACAAGATGTCGAAGCGCCTCGGCAACGCAGTCGATCCTTTCGAGACTCTTGAGAAGTTCGGCGCCGATCCGGTGCGCTGGTACATGGTTGCCAATTCCTCTCCGTGGGACAATCTGAAGTACGACAACGACGGTGTGGCGGAAGTTGCCAGAAAATTCTTCGCGACGCTTACGAACACCTACAAGTTCTTCGCCATGTACGCCAATGTCGACGGCTTCACCGGCAGCGAGCCTGCGGTGTCCGTGGAGAAGCGTCCGGAAATCGACCGCTGGATTCTTTCTCTGCTCAACACGCTCGTGAAGAACGTCACCGAAGCTCTCGACGACTACGAGCCGACGAAGGCCGCTCGCGCTGTCTCCGAGTTTGTCGACGACAATCTCTCCAACTGGTACGTGCGCCTCAACCGCAAGCGTTTCTGGGGCCCGGGCAAGGAGGAGGACAAGCTTGCGGCTTACCAGACGCTCTACACCTGTCTGCTGACAGTCGTAAAGCTTATCGCTCCGATCGCTCCCTTCTACAGCGACCGCCTCTACCGCGACCTCACCGATGGCGTTCAGGGCGCCTTGGAATCCGTACACCTCGCCCTCTTCCCCGAGGCTGACGAAGCCCTCATCAATGCGGGCCTCGAGCGTCAGATGGCCACGGCGCAGAAACTGACTTCCCTGGTGCTCTCGCTCCGCAAGAAAGCCAACATCAAGGTGCGCCAGCCGCTCGGCAAGATGCTCGTACCGGCCATGACTCCCGCGCAACGCGAGGACCTCGAGGCTGTCAAGAGCCTTGTGCTTTCGGAAGTGAACGTCAAGGAGCTTGAAATCGCCGACGGTGACAACGAGATATTCGTAAAGCGCGTCCAGCCCGATTTCAAGAAGCTCGGACCGAAATTCGGCAAGCAGATGAAGGCCGCCGCGGCCATCATCACGGCCCTCGACCGCGCGTCGATTGCCGCCCTTGAAAAGGACGGAAGCATTGACATCACCACTCCCGACGGCTCAACCACAACCGTGGAGCTCGGCGACGTTAAAATCTTCTCCGAGGACATCCCCGGCTGGCTCGTGGCCAACGAGGGCCAGCTCACCGTGGCGCTCGACATCGAAATCGACACCGCGCTCGCCCGTGAAGGCATCGCCCGCGAAATCGTGAACCGTGTCCAGAACCTCCGCAAGACCTCAGGCCTCGAGATCACCGACCATATCACTCTCGCAATCGGCAATCAGGCCTCAGAGGAAATCCGCGCGGCTGTCGAGGACTTCCGGGAGTATATTGCCGGACAGGTTATCGCCGATGCAATTGTCTATGAAGAATCAGACGGCCGCTTCGAGGAATTCGACCTCGACGGTGTGGCCGTGAACATGAGAATCAACAAAAACTGATGGAAACTCCCCGCACACGATACAGCGACGAGGAACTCGAGGAATTCCGCGCCGTAATCCTCCGGAAACTCGAGACTGCGCGCCGTCTCTTCGACGAGCTGCGCGAATCGCTGAGCAACGACTACGGCAACGACACATCCGACACGTCGCCTACTTTCAAGGCCCTCGAAGAGGGCGCCAACACCCTTGAACAAGAAGCCACCGCACGCCTATGCGAGCGCCAGCGCCAGTTTATCGAGCACCTTCAGGCTGCCCTTGTCCGTATCGACAACAAGACCTACGGCATCTGCCGCGAGACCGGGAAGCTCATTCCCCGGGAGCGTCTTATGGCCGTTCCTCACGCCACGCTGTGTGTCGAAGTCAAGAACAACCGCAAGAAATGACCCTTTCACGCTCCCAGATCAAACGCCGGTGCCTCGTGTGCACCGGCGTCATTGCCGCCATACTGCTGATTGACCAGATTGTAAAGATATGGGTCAAGACCCATTTCTATCTCGGCGAGGACTACGAAATCCTTCCCTTCTTCCACATCCATTTCATCCAGAACAACGGCATGGCCTTCGGTTGGGAGCTCGGCAGCAAGCTTTTCCTAACGGGTTTCCGCTTCGTGATGGTCGGCTTGCTCATATGGCTTCTGAGCCGCTTCGCACGTATGGCCGACAAGCCGCTGGGCTTTCTCGCGGCTCTTGCGGCGATTACGGCGGGAGCCGCGGGAAATATCGTCGACTGCGTGTTATACGGCGAGATTTTCTCGAATCCCTGGCCTCCGGAGGTCGCGACTTTCGTGCCTTTAGGCGAAGGATACGGCCAGTGGTTCCAGGGACTTGTGGTCGATATGCTCTGGTTCCCGCTTTTCTCCTTCGACTGGCCCGGGTGGGTGCCCTTTGTAGGCGGAGAACATTTCTCGTTCTTCGACCCCATCTTCAACGTAGCCGATTCCGCAATCACGGTGGGTGTGCTGGTCATTATCCTGTTCTATTCCCGCTGTATAGTCTGGCCCTCGAAGTCGGCTGAAGAGAAAAAATGAACCGAGGCGCCCGTATTTTCCGACTCGCCCTTGCCGCCGCGCTCTGCGGCGCCTTCGGAGCCTGCCACAAGGTGCCGTCCGAAGTCATTCAGCCGGACGATATGGCCGAGCTTCTCGCCGACCTCAATACGGGCGAGGCGGTCGTCGACGCAAACCGCCGGTATTACCCTTCCGAAAGCGACCGCGCAGCCTTCAAGGAAGCGATATATGCCCGCCACGGCGTGACGGGCGAGCAGGTTGACTCTTCGCTGGCATGGTACGGGCGCAATATCAAGCTCTATATCGACGTCTGCGACAAGAGTATCGGAATCCTCGAGGAGCGCATGATTGTCAGCGGCAACCGCATCGCCGAGGCCAACGCCCTTGCCGTCAGCGGCGACTCGGTGGATGTCTGGCCTTTCCCCCGTTTCATACACATCTCGCCTCTGTCGCCTACGCGCACAATTGCATTCAATTTTACGGCTGACGACAACTGGGACCCCGGAGATTCTTATACCTGGCGCGGCAAGTTCAGCAACATAAGCGCTACAACCGACTGGGGTATCGTCGCTGAATATCCCGACGGCATGAGCGAGACTCTCCAGAGCACCTTCTCTTCTGACGGGTGGCAGGAAACCACGTTCTACACCGACACTATCCATCCCGCGGCCCGAATATACGGCTATCTGACTTTCAGCGACAAGGCTCCCCACGTCTTCGCCGATTCAATCAGTATAGTGCGCAAGCGCTTCAATCCCGCTCTTTTCTCCCAGCACTACCGCCAGCGCAAGCTCAAGAACATCGAGGGCAGGCTTCATCCGGCGATTGTCAGAGAAGAGCATAAGGACAGCGTGCGATGAGGTTTCTTCCACCCCTTGAGGCTCCGGGGCTTTATCTTGCCCGAAGGGTTATGACTGCCGAGGGGGCGCTGTCGCCGGCGTATATACGCACGTCGCCGAATCTGGAAATATTCTCATTCGAGCGCGAATTGCCATTTGCATCGTTCATAGACGCAACGGTTTATATACTTAAAGCTAAGGTGGACCTTGAAGAACTTGAGGCTGTAGTCTCTTCCGGCCTGCGTGAATATATATACGAGCGGAAGCTGTGGTATGAAAAATCCTCCCGCCCCGACGGAGGGCAGGAGGATGAAAAAGTGGATTATATTCTTGCGTTCAGATAATTCCTCGTATTTCGGCGAGGTCCTTCACGCCCTGGCGTTCACAGAATTCCTCTATTCCTTCGAGAACACTGACTGTAGCCTCCGGGGCAATGAAATTGGCTGTGCCTACCTGAATGGCGCTGGCTCCTGCCATAATGAACTCCAGAGCGTCGCGTCCGCAGCAAATGCCTCCAAGGCCAACGACGGGCACTTTCACGGCTTTGGCAACCTGCCAGACCATCCGGACGGCCACAGGACGCACCGCAGGTCCGGAAAGTCCTCCGGTTATCGTTGACAGGCATGGCCGACGGCGCTCGACGTCGACGGCCATGCCGAGGAGTGTGTTGATGAGCGAGATGCTGTCGGCGCCAGCGGCCTCCACGGCAAGAGCTATATCAGTGATTGAAGTTACATTGGGCGAAAGCTTGACCATCAGGTGTTTGTCCCATGCCTTACGGACCGCCGACACGACTTCCGAAGCGCCTTCGCGCGTTGTGCCGTATGCCATGCCGCCTTGCTTGACGTTGGGGCACGAGATGTTGAGCTCGATGGCATGGATTCCGTCGAGGGCGGAAAGTCTGCGGGCGGTTTCCGCATAGTCCTCGACGCTTTTTCCGGACACGTTCACCACAATCTGGGTGTCAAGCCCGGAAATCCGGGGGTAGATGTGTTCGATGAAATAGTCGACGCCCTTGTTCTGGAGCCCTACGGCGTTGAGCATTCCGGAAGGCGTCTCGGCCATGCGGGGATATGGATTCCCTTCGCGGGGCTCGAGGGTCGTGCCCTTGACGATGAAACCGCCCAGACGCTCGAGGTCGATGAATGGCGCGTATTCCTCGCCGAAACCGAAGGTGCCCGATGCCGTGAGCACCGGATTTTTAAGGGCGAGGCCCTTGCCGAGATCAATGTTGAGATTTACCATGTCAGTTGCTTGATATTGAACACCGGACCTTCGGTGCAGACACATACATTACCCTTCACAGTTTTTTCCACGCAGCAGAGACATGCTCCGAGTCCGCAGGCCATCATGTTTTCGAGCGACACCTCGCATTCGGCTCCGGCTTCGCGGCACGCCTTGGCTACGGCCTTCATCATCGGCGCCGGTCCGCAGCACTGGACTATCGTTGCCGAGCCGAGCTCCTCGCGGAAGATACGGCTGTCGGTCACTCGTCCGGGAGTGCCGGCAGTGCCGTCGTCGGTGGTGATTTCCACGTGGCAGTAAGGACGGAACGCGTCGGCCACGACGAGCTCCCGGGCCGTGCGTGCGCCGTAAACCATCTTCACTTCCACGCCCTTTCCGGCGAGGATTGAAGCGAGGTAGAGGAGCGGAGCCGTACCGACGCCGCCGCCGACAAGGACGGCGGTGCTTCCCTTGGGGAGGTCGGTCGTGAAGCCGTTGCCGAGCGGAAGGAGGATGTCGAGGCTGTCGCCCTCGCCGAGCGCGCAGATTGCTTCGGTTCCTTTGCCGACGGTACGGATGAGCAGGCTTATCGAGTTTCTGGTATAGTCGGCGAAGTGGATTGAAATCGGGCGCCTGAGCATCGTTGCGTTTGCGGGCGTCTTTATCTCCACGAACTGCCCCGGGAGGATGCCCTCGGGCAGTTTTCCGTCGGCAAGCGCGGCTTCGAGGATGTAGTAGCCTGCCGGGAGCTGCTGTTTGCGGGTGATTTTGAAGTTCAGATGTTTTTTCATTGCAATACCTTGGAGGGTAAAGGGAGGACGCACGGAACCGTGCGTCCCTACAGTTTGAATCGCACCGTCGGCGTTCTTGTGGTCGCCGCGGAGGGGTCAGTCAAGTTTGTGAATCACGAGGCCGGAGCGGAGTTTGGGCTCGAACCAGGTGGTTTTCGGGGGCATGATGTTGCCGGTGTCGGCGATTGCCATCAGCTGTTCCATCGACACGGGGTAGAGGGCCAGGGCGAAGGCCATCTCGCCGGAATCGACGCGTCGGCGCAGTTCCTCGAGCCCCCTGATGCCGCCGACGAAGTCGATGCGTTTGTCGGAGCGAAGGTCGGTTATTCCGATGATGTCGCGGAGGATGAGGTCGGAGCTGATTGTGACGTCGAGGACGCCGATGGGGTCGGAGTCGTCGTATGTTCCGGGGCGGGCGGTCAGCGAGTACCAGCGGCCTCCGAGATAGAGGGCGAAATTGTGGAGGGCCTGCGGGGTGTAGGTCTGTGCGCCCTCGTCCCTGACCACGAAATTCTTCTCGAGTTTCTCGAGAAATTCCGCGGGGGAGAGGCCGTTGAGGTCGCGGACCACGCGGTTGTAGTCGATGATTTTGAGCTGCGAGGCCGGGAAGGCCACGGCAAGGAAGTAGTTGTACTCTTCGTCGCCCGTATGGTTGGGATTGGCGAGGGCTTTCTCATGGCCCACGAGCGCGGCGGCGGCCGTGCGGTGGTGGCCGTCGGCTATGTAGAGCGAGGGCATTTTCGCGAACTCGGCGGTGATTTTGTCCGTGAGCTCCGGCGAGTCGATTACCCAGAAATGATGGCCGAAGCCGTCGGGGGCGGTGAAGTCGTACTCGGGCTTGCCCTTGACAACGGTCCTGATGACCTCGTCAAGCACCTCGTTGTCGGGGAAGGCGAAGAAGACGGGCTCGACGTTGGCGTTGTTGATGCGCACGTGCTTCATTCGGTCCTCTTCCTTGTCGCGGCGGGTGAGCTCGTGCTTCTTGATGCGTCCCTCCATGTAGTCGTCGACGTTGGCGGCGAGGACTATGCCGTACTGCGTCCTGCCGTTCATGGTCTGGGCGTAGATGTAGTAGTGCTCCTTTTCGTCCTGCACGAGCCACTTCCGGTCCTGGAAAGCCCTGAAGTTGTCGACGGCACGGTCGTAGACTTCCGGGGCGTGCTCGTCCTGACCGGGGGCGAAGTCGATTTCGGGTTTTATGATGTGGTAGAGCGACTTTGGGTTGCCCTCGGCTTCGGCGCGGGCTTCCTCGCTGTTGAGAACGTCATAGGGCCTGGAGGCCACTTCCTCGACAAGTTCGCGCGGCGGACGGAGGCCGCGGAAGGGTTTTACTTTAGCCATGTGTGTTTCAGTTTTTGGGGTGGTATGGATTGTCAGTATTCAGCGGGAGGGGTGCGGCTCAACGTCTGTGGACGATAGTCTGCTCGCGGTCGGGGCCGACGGAAAGGATTTCGACGGGGACGCCGAGCTCTTTCTCGAGGAAGGCCACGTAGTCGAGGAACTTGGCGGGGAGTTCGGCTTCGCTCTTCATGGCTGTCATGTCGGTCATCCAGCCTGGAACCGAGGTGTAGACAGGCTCGGGAGCCGAGTCGCCGTCGATGGTGAAGGGGAAGTCGCGGGTGACGGTGCCGTCAGGGAGGCGGTAAGCCGTGCAAGCCTTGATTTCAGGGAAGACGTCGAGGACGTCGCTCTTCATCATGATGAGTTTCGTAACGCCGTTGATCATGATGGCGTAACGGAGGGCTACGAGGTCAACCCACCCGCAGCGGCGCTCGCGGCCGGTGACGGCGCCGTATTCGTGTCCGCGGTCGCGGATGAGGCGTCCGTCCTCGTCGAAGAGCTCGGTGGGGAAGGGGCCGGAGCCTACGCGCGTGCAGTAGGCCTTGAAGATGCCGTATACGTCGCCGATGCGGCGGGGAGCCACGCCAAGACCGGTGCATGCGCCGGCGGTGACAGTATTGCTGGAGGTGACGAAAGGATAGGAGCCGAAGTCGACGTCGAGCATCGTTCCCTGGGCGCCTTCGCAGAGCACACGCTTGCCCTCGTCGAGGGCCTTGTTGATGTAGTGCTCGGTGTCGATGAACTCGAATTCCTGAAGATAGGCCACTGCGTCGACCCATTTTTCTTCGGCTTCGGCAAGGGCTTCGAGGTCGGGCTCGGCGCCGAGGGAGCGGAGCATGTCGAGGTGTCGGTCGCGGGCGGCGGCGTAGCGGTCGCCGAAGTCGGGGAGCTCGGTGTCGCCGAGGCGGAGGCCGTTTCGGGATGTCTTGTCGGTATAAGTGGGGCCTATGCCCTTGCCGGTAGTGCCGATTTTATGGCTGCCCTTGGCTTTTTCGCCGGCGGCGTCGAGGAGACGGTGGGTCGGGAGGATGAGGTGGGCCTTGCGGCCGAGCTTGAGGACTTTCTTGAGGTCGATGCCGGAGGCCTCGAGGGCTTCGGCCTCCTCGCGGAAGAGCACGGGGTCGAGCACCACGCCGCCGCCGACGATATTGGTCTGTCCGCTCTGGAAGATGCCCGAAGGTATGGAACGGAGCACGAACTTGCGGTTGTCGAATTCGAGGGTATGTCCGGCGTTGGGACCTCCCTGGAAACGGGCCACGATGTCATACGCGGGCGTGAGCACGTCCACGACTTTGCCTTTGCCTTCGTCGCCCCACTGGAGGCCTAAGAGTACGTCCACTTTCATTTTTGATTGGTGTGTATGAGTGAATTATACGAATGTGATTTTGTTCTAAGAATGGTCGCCTGTGGCGGCGAGCTTTGCGCAGCGCTTGCACAGGGAGGATATATGCACGTCGGCCACGCCGCTCGATGTGTCGAATCCCGCGAAATGGTGGCGCCGCAGGTAGTTGATGAGCTGGCTGTCGCGAAGGACACGGCCCTTGCCGCAGACGGAGCATTCGACGGTGAGGACCACATTGAGCTTGGTGCCTCCGGAATGCGCGGGCTGGATGAGCGAGAAAGCCGAGGAGATGTAGCCTTTGTCGCCTGTCGAGTGCTTGCGGCGGCTCAGGAGCCCCAGGCGGCAGAAAAGCGACAGGGTGTTGTAGACCGTCGCGGACTTCAGCTCCGTGCCCCTTTGCCTGAGCCGCTCGGTCAGTTCGTTCACTGTGAGGAATGTGCCCGGCTTTTCGGCAAGAATGGAGTAGAGGGTCACTCGTTCATCGGTGACTCTCATCTTGTTTTCGTGGAGCAGCTTCTTGAAGTGGTCGACGGAAGTGTCGGGAGCCGCTTTTCGGGGTTTGCGGAGTTCGGCGCTCATTGATTTGACAAATTTACGCTTTTTCCTTCAGACTGGCAAACTTTTCTTTCGGCTGCAAAGCTTGCGGAGGAGCGCGAGGAGCTTCGGCGACTTGCCGAGGCCGAAGAGCAGAAGCATCGCGGCGAGGTAAAGGGCTGTGCATACCCACATCGGGCCTCCTGAGTCGATGGGCCGGATGGAGTCGAGGACATCCCCGGCGCTGGTACGGCTGTAAGGAAGCTCGGGGCTGAGGGAGCCGAGGGTGCTCTTCCATTGTATGACGCCGTCGCGGAGGTAGACCACGGCCGCCGAGCCCCGCACGAGCATCTTCAGCGCGGTGTCCTCGGCCTCGTAGGCGGGAAAGTTCGGGCGCGTGAGCCTTTGCCAGCGGTCGAAGCCCTGGCCGGAGGCGCCGACGAGCGCGAGCATTCCGACACCGCCCTCCGAAAGGTAGTCGCGGAGCTCCTGAAGGTAGTGTGCGCGGGTCATGAACTGGCTCTCGGGGTCGCTGACAACGAGGACGAGCACCCGGGGAGTGTCGCTTACGTATTCCGCGACCTCGTCTGTGACGTCCTCGCCGTCGGGGCTGTAGACAGTGATGCTGCCGGTCTCCGCCTCGGGAGCTTCGCTGCGGACGAAGGTCCACGTCGAGTCGGGCAGGGCGTCGAGGGAAAATTTCCGTTCCTCGCCATCCCGCTCGTAGACGAAGCAGGAAGCGTCGGAATCGTCATTCTCGCCGAAAAGCTCAGAACCCGTGCGGAAGGGGCGGAAATCCACGAGAGGCTGGGTCTGGTAGCCCGTGTATCCGATAAACAGGGGGTAGGCCCAGGACACTGTAATCACGAGCCACTGAATCAGCGGGGGATAGAGTCCGCGGCGGCGGGTGTTGTATATCCACAGCAGGACTATTCCCGCGGATATGGCGATGTTCTTGATGAAGGTGGCGGGGTTGGAGAGCACTATGAGGTCGCCGAAGCACCCGCAGTCGCTCACGGGGTCGGTGACGGCAATCCAGAGTGTGAGCGGAAGCATCACGGCCATGAAGCCGGCGGCTGTCCAGACAGCCACGCGCCGCAGGGAGCCCGTTGCGAGCATTACTCCTGTGACGAATTCGAGGGTTGCCGCGCCCGTGGCTCCCATGAGCACCAGCTCCTGCGGCAATTGCCATCCGAGGGCCGTGAGGTATTCGCCGATTTTGAGGCAGAAGCCCTGAAGGTCGACGCACTTTGCCCAGCCGGAGACGATGAAGACGGCCCCGACGGCCGCGCGGAGGGCCCAGAGGAGTGCCGAGGCCGTTTGCGGGCCGATTTTCGGCTTACTCAATGCCATTCTCAAGACACTTGATTACGCCGAACACGGCATAGTTGAGGATGTCGAGGTAGTTCGACTCGATGCCCTCGCTGACGGAGGTGTGGCCGTCGTTCTCCTCGATTTCCTTGATGCGTTCGATTTTGGTGAGGATGAAATCGACATATGAGCTCACGCGCATACCGCGCCATGCCTCGTCGTAGTCGTGGTTCTTCTTGACCATTAGATCCAGCGCCTCGCGGGCGACTGCGTCGTAGGCCTCCGTGGCGAGCGCGGGGTCCATGTCCTTTGTGTCGACATATCCCATGCGGACCTGTATCACGCCGATGATTGCATAGTTGATGAGGGCCATGAACTCGCCCTTGATTCCGTCGCCTACGAGCGAGCGGCCCTTCACCTGAAGGGAGCGTATGCGCTTGGCCTTGATGAAGAGCTGGTCGGTGACAGACGAAGGTCTCAGCAGCCTCCACGAGGGCCCGTAGTCGCCGAGTTTCGCCACAAACACCTCGCGGCACATCCGACACACCTCCCCAAACTGACGGTCAGTATCTTTTTGCATAAGGTATTCAATTGTTTTTATGGTTCGGCTACCAATGTTGAGGGGCCGAAGCTATCTGAAAAGAAGTAGTTGTTTTTAGCGTGTTTATATGCCTGAGTGAAGATTCTTTGATTAATAAACGCCTGAAATTGTGGGTTGTCGAGATAGTTGCGAGCAAACTCCGTTTTCTCGCTTAAAAGCTCGACAACGATTTGGAACAAAGCGTTGTTCGATTCTATCTCGGCATTTTGTTCGTCGCTCCGGCGAACTGCATTAGAGAAGTTTTCGTTGGCAGCGAGGCGTTCCGGCAACTGGCGGATCTGCTCGATGGCTTCTTCCGGGTGCTCCCATTCAATGCCTCCGAAGGTGGCGTTGAACTCTTCCAAAATATTCGAGAGCTTATCGAAGTCGGGGTCGGAGGTAGAGCCGCCACCACCGACAGGCACGGGGTCGATGCCGGAATCTTCATTTTCCATTTGGAATTGAGCCTCGGCTTGTTTGATAGAACGGTATTGGTCGAAGTCGATGGCATCAAGCAAGCCCTCCGTCCAATCTTCGCGCGGTATGCGAGGAAGTTTAGCCGCAAGAAGATGTAGATATATATACATCTTCTCCCAGTATTTCGAGCTTTGAGGAATGACGGCGGCGATGAAAGGATATATTCGGTTATAGCCTTTGATTGCGCTTTTGCAGTCAATCTTACCGTCTTCGTCCAGTTCCTTGAACCGCTCAACGGCTGAGTCGAGAAGCGGGTCGAGCATAGAGCGGTCTTGTTCAGACAGGTATATGCGGTTGATTTCTTCGACTTCGTCCATCGTGAAGATGTTGTATTCCTCAATCTTGGCGAGCAGGTCGTTGAGTTTGTTGGGGTCGGTTTCGCGGTTAAGGTTTGTGGCCTTATAATACTTTTGGAAGGCTTCGGCTACGAGCTGCGTATTGCCCGCGAAGTCGAGAACAAAAGTATCTCGTTTCTTCGGGTGGCAACGATTGAGGCGCGAAAGCGTTTGCACCGCTTTAACGTCGCTCAAAACCTTATCGACATACATAGTATGGAGTAAGGGCTGGTCGTAGCCTGTCTGGAATTTGTCGGCAACAATGAGTATGCGGTAAGGGTCTTGGCCCATACGCGCCTCAATTTCCGACGAGGGGAAGCCGTTAACGGCAGCTTCATTCACTTGCTTGCCGTTGTATTCCTTATCGCCGGAAAAAGCGACAATCGCTTTGAACGGGCTGTTGCGCTGACGCAACTTTTCAGAAATGGCATAGTACATTTCGATGGCACGAAGTATGCTCGACGTAACGACCATTGCGCGGGCCTGACCGCCGACTTTACCTTTGTTGATCACGTTCTCGTGGAAGTGTTCAACAATGATTCGGGCTTTGGATTCGATAGTCTCGGGCTGCGCTTCCACCCAGGCACGGATTTTGGAAGATGCTTGCTTTTTGTCAAATTCGGGGTCTTCCTCGATGGCACGAACCACCTTGTAATAGCTCTGATAAGGAGTGTAGTTCTGCAACACGTCCATGATAAAGCCTTCCTCGATGGCTTGCTTCATAGAATAGACGTGGAACGGAACGTGCTGAATGTTGCCCTCGACGTCGGGCGCCAACGGCGTACCGAACATTTCAAGGGTCTTATTCTTAGGCGTGGCTGTAAAAGCGTAGTAGTTGGCATTGGCCGCCATTTTGCGACCGGCAACTATTTTGGCGATTTTATCTTCGAGGTCTTCGTCATCTTCTGAGGCGTTGCCGCTGACACCGATGTTCATTTTTGCCGACATCGAGCCATTCTGCGAGCTGTGTGCTTCGTCTATGATAATTGCGAAGCGACTGTTTTTTAGCGTCGTGCCTATTGCGTCAAGAATGAACGGGAATTTATGAACTATCGTTATGATGATTTTCTTACCGGCTTTGAGGGCGTTGGCAAGCGTTTCGCTGCTGTCAGCCCACGCGACTACATTAGAGAGCTTTTGGAAAGAGCGTATGTTGTCGCGAATCTGCTTGTCGAGGTTGACACGGTCGGTAACGACAATAACGCTGTCAACCACAGGCTCGTTGTTTTTTAACAGCCCGACAAGCTGATAGGCAAGCCAAGTAATAGAATTGGATTTGCCCGACCCTGCCGAGTGCTGAATGAGGAAGCGGTGCCCCACGCCTTTCTCTTTGGTTTCTTTGAGAAGTCGGCGCACAACTTCGAGTTGATGATAGCGAGGCCAGATAACCTTGGTTTTGGTCTTGCCGGTTTTCTCGTCCTTTTCCTCGATAACTTGTGCGAAGTCTTCGAGAATGTTGCTCAAACTATGCTTTGTGAGAACATCTTCCCAAAGGTACGCGGTTTTCAATCCGTTAGGATTGACCGGGTTTCCTTTGCTTCCGTTGTTGCCCTTATTGAACGGTAGGAACCAACTGTTTTTACCTGCAAGCATCGAGCACATGGCGATGTCGGTGTCATCGACGGCGAGATGCACGGCGCACCGCTTCGGTTTGAAAAGCAGGTCTTTGGGGTCGCGGTCGTTCTGATACTGCGCCTTGGCGTTCTCGACTGTCTGACCTGTAAAGTGGTTTTTGAGTTCCATAGTTACTACCGGCAGACCGTTGATAAACAATGCTACGTCTATTGACAGCATTGTGTCGGTCGAGCTGTAATGAAGCTGACGGATAACGGTAAAATCGTTGGCCTCGTAAAGCTGCTTTGCCGTGGGGTTAAGCTCACTCGGCAAAACATAATAAAGGTCGAAGTGGAGTGTAATATATCGGAAGCCCTTGCGCAACACGTCCGTTACACCGCGCTTCGTGATTTCATCGCGGAGCCGGGCGAAAAATTTGTTGCGCTCCGAGGGCGTATCGAAAACTCGCAGCTCCTCGGCCTTTTCGGGCTGAGTGCGACGAATGAACGCCTCGACACAGTCAGGGAGCAAAGCGTATGTTTTGTTATATTCAGAGCTGTCGCCCTGATTGTAACCGTTGACATCGCGGAGATAGTCAACTATAATATCTTCAAGTCCTTTTTCTGAAATGTCCATATCCCAATTACATCAGTCCGAGCGAACGGAATTTTTTCAACATTTCTAATTCTTCTGGAGTGAGCTGTTGTTGAACCTCATCTAATGTTGGAACCGATTTATAATCGTCAACCCATTCCTTAAAAAGCGCTGTGAGTTGGTCACTTAGTTCCTTGTCTCTAACTTCGATGTTGTCCGGTAACCAATTCTGTCGGCTGGAGTTGCCGAAGTTTTTGGTAATTGCTATTTTGGAGTCCTTATACTGTTCTTTTTTCTTATCAAAGTATCCATTGCTCGCTTTGATATTCAGCGATTTTTCGAGAGGCAGTTTATTGCCGAGATGTTCAAGCAGAACCTTGACTTCGTCTTCTTCCAGACCGAGATTAAAGAACGAATTGTCCCACTTCTGCGGGAAAATGTGCTCGATCTCCCATTTGTCAGGTAGAAGTGTAGTTTGCGAAGGGTCGGCGTATGCTATGACATCGAGAAGCATACGCACCATTGTTCGCGGTGGAGTCACAATAAGAGGATTGGGACCATCGGCTTGAGTCGCAGTTTTAAACCCGGCTTCAAATTCCGGTTCTGCATTACCTATTATTGCCGCATCGAGTTTGAAGATGTCGCTTTTGATGGCATTGATAGTAGGAGTTTCAAGGTAACGCGTCAGCACCATTACGCAAAGCTTACGTAGGAATTTGAGAAACAACGCCTCGAAATTTGGCTTATCCTTGTGTTGATTGTAATAAATCAACGTAGGATATTTCCAATATTCGTTATTGTAATCCTTTAAGATGTCAAGTACTTTGAGAATTTCAATATTGTCACTCCATGGCTCTCCGGGAATTGACTCATGCCTGCGCACAACTTTCCATAGGTTAAGACTTTCTTTCAGTTCATCAAGAATCGCAACTTTCAGGCGGTTTTTCTTCTTTTCCATGAAGTATTTACGAACGCCGGGGGTGGTATTCTTTACATCACCCTCTTGCGCACGGAGATAGAACATATGGTAGTTGAAAAGCGACTGGAGGCTTTCGCCGTAGTTGGATGCATCTTCTTCGAGGTCTCGCCACTTTTTTGCGAAAATCGGTTTCTCCTGAGCGTTGAGCTGCTTATACAACACAGATTTGAAGATGTCAGCGTCTGACAGCGGCAAACCTCTGTTGTTTAGAGTAGAGAAGATTGTCAGAGCGGTGTCCTGACTATCTGCAGAAATTGGCAGAAGTATGGAATAATTGAGCAAAGCGATGATGAAATTAATCATCTGCGTAGTGCTGTGTACAGCCTTGTCTTCGTAGAGTTCAATGAACTTATTATAATTGCGGGAATAATTATCGGTCGCTTTTTTATCGGCGATACCGGTTTCGAGTATGGATCGGAGGATTTCATTACCGTTGTCGGTGGCAACATCAGAACGAAGATGGGTTTTTGTCTTATCTACATCACCTGTGTACTCATCCTCAACCCAGATGGCTGGCTCTATTTTCTTGATGTAGTTAAGTATTTCCTTAGTCTTGTTCTCGTCGTTTTCGAGTTTGTGATATACCGCACGGAGCAATAGGAACAACGATGTTATGCGCTGTTGTCCATCTATGATTTCTTGTTCGCCCTTAGTATTCTCGAAAGAAACGATGCTTCCAAGAAAATATGTTTTTGCGCCATCGGGGTTGTTCCTCTCAAGCGAAAACTCCCAGATGTCATCGAACAGAGTAACGACTTCATCATCCCCCCAGGCGTAGGGACGCTGATATTCAGGTATTAAGAAAGGATGGTCTTTACCACTTTTCAGTAAGTCAACGACCGTTTGTTTGTTTACACTGATATTGTTGTTTGCCATAGGTCAGTCTACTTTTATTTGCCCTGTTACCACGTCGGCAATAAGGCGTTGTTTATACTCGGTAAGGAAGTCAATCTCGGCTCGCAGGTTGGCAATCATTTCATCAATGGCAGTATTCTTCTGCTGAATATACTCCACGATAGCCTTTTGTTCCTCGATGGGCGGTATCGGCAAAATTTGGTTGCAAAAAACATCGTAGCTAAAATTAGAGCTGCGTTCGCGAATACCACGATATAGAGATTGGATAAATCCATTTAACCCCATACGTCGGAATACAAGAGCGAAGTATGGAATATATATGTTCTCATATGCAGGTGTGCATACGATATAAACAGGTGTCGATTTCCCATCAGAATCAGAAACTCCTGATGAACCTGCAAAAGCATCCATTTGATGAATTACCAAATCACCTTTGCGGATACCTTGATAACCTATTTCTTTGAATGATTCAGTAAATCCCTCCGTTCTACGATTTTTGCGTAAAGTTACTTGTCCGTCGCGAAAGCATGTAATTACTTCATCTTCTTCTCTGATAGGTCTATTTTGTTTGATGAACAAGTATTTTGCTCTTTTCTCCTCCCAATGTTCCGGGACCTTGTCAAGCCATGGGATATTAGTATCCCGCATCGGAACATCGGGGTTTAAGCCTCGTGTTACGACGTTAGCAATTTCGGCTTGTTTTAGTTCATCAAGCAGCTGTAACTCTCTCTCTCTCTCTCTGTTGCGCATCTATCAGCGAAGTTTTAGTTGAAAGAAATTCGACGATTTTCTTCTGCTCGTCGGGAGTGGGAACGAAAAACGGAATATCTTTAAGGGCGTTGGTTGACAAATCCCATTGATCAACCCTAATGCCTTTTGACATTTGAGTGAAAAATGGGATATAGGCTTTACTCCTTATAGCCCAACTGAAAAATTCCTTATTGTCAAAATTGAGGTCGCATACATAATATGCGGGGCTAACTATGCCTTCATAATTCGATACAGCATAGGAGCCTTGCCAAGATTTCATTTTGTTAATTGCAAATTGTCCTTTTTTGATTAATTTGTAATTACTTAAATCGTCTGGAATATAATTATGATTTGCTTCCTTTGATTCTACATCACGGACAATTACACCCTGCTCACGAGTAACTGACAAAAGTTGTTTGTCGCCGTGCCCTTTTACCGACACCAAAGATAGGAATTTGCGAAGTTGCGCAAACTCCCAATGGCTCGGTATCTCGCCAATCCACGAGATACCGCTTGGTTTATATGAATCGTAGCGTACCATCGGCTCAATCAAGGATTTGGTCTAACATACCTGCTGTGCGAGCCTCGATGTCGCGTATATCAGCGCGAATATCGGTGAGCGGTCGCAGTTCCACGGGCTTATAGAAGTATTTGGTAAACGAAAGCTCGTAGCCCAGGACAGGCTCGCCGAAGCGGGCCTCGTCGTCGTAGGGCGCAACTTCGTTCTCGAAGAAAGCCTCTACACCTCCGGGGTATGTGAGCGGGACACGCTCGCTTTCGTTGCGATTGCGGGCATAATCAATTTCCGGCTCCTTGCCTTTCTTGGCTTTCTTGTAAACGAGGTTGCCGTCCTTGTCGCGCTTAGGGCGAAGGACAGGTACCTCCCAATAACCAAATTCTTCGTTATCGAAGATTTTGCTTTCGGGGGTTTCCTCGAAGTTTATCAGCAGTTCAAGTATTCGTGCGCGGTCGCTATCCGACAGTTCACAATTCTTCTCGCCGAGATTCTTGCGGAGCGGCGACTTAAATTCAGTCGCATTTATGAGCTGAACTTTGCCGCGACGGTTTGGAGCCTTGCGATTGGTAACAATCCAAACGTATGTGCCGATGCCGGTATTGTAAAACATCTTTTCAGGCAGAGCGATGATAGCTTCGAGAAGGTCGTTCTCGATGATGTAGCGGCGGAGGTTACTCTCGCCGCCTCCGGCTTTGCCTGTAAAGAGCGAGGAGCCGTTATGAATTTCAACGATGCGAGTGCCGAGAGGCGTATCTTTCATTCGGCTCACATTATTGGCGAGGAAAAGCATCTGACAGTCGCCAATATCGGGAATGAAAGAGAACTCGCCGTCGCCATCGTATTCGAGGTTGAAGCGAGCGTCGTTGAATTTCTTCTTTTCCTTGTCGGTCAATCCTTTTTTGTATAAATCCTCTTTCCACGGAGTGCCGAAAGGAGGATTTGAAATACAAAAATCGTAGGTTTCACCCGGGTGTCCGTCATCGCTGATGGTCGAGCCAAAAGCGATGTATTTACGGGAATTACCTTGGAGTGAATATGTGGTGCGTGGTAGCACCCCCGAAATCATCATGTCAGCCTTGCAGGTAGCGAAAGTATTGGCTTGAATTTCCTGACCGTAAAGGCTGATGTTTGATTTTGGGAAGAACTCGTTGATACGCTCTTGCACAATCGAGAGAATACCGCCGGTGCCACACGCGCCATCGTACACGCCGTAAGGAGTGCCGTCCGAAAGATTGTGCTTGACAGGAAGCACGGCGAGGTCGGCAAGCAGCTTGACGTAGTCGCGAGGCGTGAAGTGTTCTCCGGCTTCGGTTACGTTGTTTTCTTCGTTGAACTTGCGCAGCAGTTCCTCGAAGATAGTACCCATTGTGTGGTTGTCGAGAGCAGGGAGTATATCGTTGCCCTCGTCATCGACCACAGGCTTAATGGAGAGATTGATTGAAGTATCGGTGAACTTCTGAATCAGAGAGCCAAGTCTGCCGGTTTCCGTAAGGAAGTCTATTTGAGTGCGGAGCCTCAATTTATCCAAAACGTCGAGAACATCTTCACTATAACCATTGATGTAATCAATGAAGTTTTGTTTAAGACGTTGCGGGTCGGTTTCGTTGATAAGTGTTTTGAGCGTAAACTGCGAAGTGTTGTAGAATGGGAAGCCACTTACCATACACAACACCTGGTCTTGATTGGCTACGCCGAACTGGTCGAGCTGCGCCTTGCGTTCAAGCACCTTTTCCTTGGTCGGTTCAAGAAGCACGTCGATGCGACGAAGAACGAGCATCGGCATGATGATGTCCTTATAGTCGCCTTTGTTGAAGGCATGAACGAGGACATCGTTAGCGATGTTCCACAAAAAGGAGAACAGTTTATTATATTGAGCTTGATTCATTGCCAGCAAGAAGGTGAAATATCATCATGGTGTTTGCAAAGATAGCGATTTCTCCTGAGAAAACAATGAAAAGGGGCGTTAATTGGGTGCGGATTATTCTGAGACGGGCTTACAGGGGAACACTAAAAAATCCCGGCGAGGGGGGCTCGGCGGGATGAGGGTGGGATTATTATGGTTGTGAATCAGAGGTCGGTGTTGCGGGGGTTGTTGTTTAGGGTGGCTGTGCGTTCTTTTTCGAGGGTGCGGTCAGTCTTGTTGTTGTCGGCGCTGTTGACGGCAACACCGGGATAGCGTCCGGCGTCCTTTACGGTCTCTTCGGCTTTGTTTTTTCTCTTGCAGGGCATGGTTGAGGATGTTTTAGGGGGTTATTTTACCTTAAAAACATCTGAGGCGGGGAATAGTTCAAGCAGTTCGCGGAGAGTTACGGAGCAGGGGCTGTCAATCAGGCGCGCTTCGGCGGCCGCGAGGCCGAGGATTTCCGAGGGGGAATGCCGGGCGCGGAGTTCGTCCATGGCCATTGCGCGGTCGCGTTTGGAGAGGCGGAGGCCGTCGGCGTTGCGGACGAGGGGGACGTGGGCGAAGTCCGGAGCGGGGAAACCGATGAGGCGGTAGAGGTAGAGCTGCTGGGCTGTGGAGAGGAGGAGGTCGTCGCCGCGGATGACTTCGCTCACGCCCATGAGTGCGTCGTCGACCACGACGGCGAGCTGGTAGGCCCACGCGCCGTCGGCCCGGCGGAGGATAAAGTCGCCGCAAAAGTCCGCGAGGTTGACGGTCTGTGGTCCGCAGACGCGGTCTGTGAATGAGATGACTTCGTCGGGAACGTATATCCGTGTGGCTCCTGTGGCGTGCGAGGGCGGGAAGGGTGGCGTCGGGGCAGGGCGGCAGGTGCCGGCGTAGACTACGCGGCCATCGCTCTGATGCGGGGCCTGGGTGGCGAGTATGTCTGCGCGCCGGCAGGTGCAGGGGTAGGTGAGGCCGAGGGCTTTGAGCCGTGAGAAATATTCTTCGTATATATCGCCGCGGAGGCTCTGGCAGCATCCCCCGGCGAGGCCCCCTTCGTCCCAGTCGAGGCCGAGGTGGTCGAGGTCGTCCTCGATGAGCCGGGCGAACTCGGGCTTGGAGCGCTGTGGGTCGAGGTCTTCGATGCGGAGGAGCCATCTGCCGCCCTGACTCTTGGCGGAGAGCCAGGAGAGGAGGGCGGTGTAGACGTTGCCGAGGTGCATTCTCCCCGAAGGGGAGGGCGCGAAGCGGCCTTTGACGGGTGCGGGCATCAGTGCTTGAGGTATGTGCGGTGGACGCGGGCCGATACGGAGGTGAGGACTTCGTAAGGAATTGTGTCGAGGATTTCGGCGAGGCGCTCGACGGGGGCTTCCGGGCCGAAGATTACTACGCGGTCGCCCACGCTGACGCCGGGGGCATCGGTTACGTCGACCATGCAGAGGTCCATGCAGATATTGCCTATTGTGGGGCATTCCACTCCGTTCACTACGAATCTTGCCGCGCCGCGGCCGAAATGGCGGTTTACGCCGTCGGCATATCCGATTGGCACGGTTGCGATGAGCGAGGGCCTTGTTGTCACTCCACGGCATCCATAGCCTATCGGTGTGCCCTCGGGCCATTCCTTGAGGGAAATGACGGTGGAAACGAGGCGCGCTACGGGCTTGAGCCTGCGGCCGCTTTCGAGGGTGGGGACAGGCGAGATTCCGTAGAGGCCGATGCCGAGCCGGGCCATGTCGTAGGCCGAGGGTGTGTGGCCGTAGCGCTCGATTCCGGCGGTGTTGAGTAGGTGGCGTCTGACCTCCGCGGCGTAGGGAAGCGCGTCGAGGAGGCTGCGGCTCATGGTCTCGTAGTTTTCGAGCTGCGAGCGGGTGTAGCTGTCCATATCGAGGCAGTCGGCAGTTGCGAGGTGCGAGAAAATTGATTTCACGCGTACGGAAGGCGTGGCCGAGGCGAGGGCGCGGACGAGGTCGGGAATCTGCCCGGCGGTGAAGCCGAGTCGGTGCATTCCGGTGTCGAGCTTGATGTGTACGCCGACTTCCGCGACGTCGTTGACGGCGGCTTCCCTGACGAGGCGGTCGAGTTCCTCGACTGTGAACACGGTTGGTTCGAGACCGTACTTGAAGAGGGCGTCGTACTTGTTGGTCATCGGGTTGAGGATGATGATTGGCATTGTCACTCCGGCTTTGCGGAGTGCGACGCCTTCGTCGACGACGGCTACGGCGAGGTATGCGGCGCCGGCGCTCTGGAGGGTCTTGGCTATTTCGAGGGAGCCCATACCGTAGGCCGAGGCCTTGACCATGGCGACGAGTCCCGTTCCCTCGGGAAGGAGGGAGCGGTAGTAGTTGTAGTTGTAGAGGAGGGCGTCGAGGTCAACTTCAAGGGTGGTGTCGTGGCGCGGGTACTCGATAATGCCGGAGACGGCTTCGGGATGGAACTTGCGTTCAGCCTTGAGGAGAATGAGCTGTCCGGCGAAGAAGGCGCTGTCGGCAGCGTCTTCCAGCTCTTCCGTGGAGCGGAACGCCCGGGAGTCTTCGCCGAGGGAGAGATGGCGGAAGTATCGTGAGGATTCCGGGCCTATGGCTATCACACGGTCCACTCCGAAAGCGCGGAGAAGTCCGCCGGCCCGGCGGTAGATTTCCTCGGTTTCGCGCGGGGAGTGGCTTTCGTGAACGAAGTCGCTCATGATTACGGTGTTCCGGCGCTCGGGGGTGAAGCGGCGGCGCATGAAGTCGAGGGCATCGCGGAGTGAGCGGAGGTCGTGGGTGAAGTGGTCGCGGATGAGTACGGACTCTCCGGGGACTTCGTCGACGTCAATCCGTGTGCTGACCTGCGGGAGGCGCCGGACGGACCTTGCGCATGAACGGAAGCCGGCGACTTCAGTAATTTCATCGACGGCGCGGGCTGCAAGTTCGGTTATTCCTTTGACGGCCACCGCTTTTGCATCGGGAAGCATCTCGGCTACAAGGGGGGCGACATCAGGATCTGAGTCGTCGTATACGATGGTCCGGGCGCCCTGTAGCAGTCGAAGCATCTCGCGGATGTTCTCTTTGTGTCCGCCGGGAAATGCGTCGTCGTGGAGACCGGTGACGGGGGTGAGCACGGCCACTTCCGGGCGGAGAATCGGCTCATAGAAAGCGGCTTGGCCGGGGCCGTCGACACCGACCTCGGTGACAACTATTTTTTCATCGCCGGACATGTTCTCCCACAGTCCTGCGGGGACGCCTATCTGAGAGTTCCAGCTGCGCGGACTGCGGGCCACTCCGAAGCCCTGGTGCATGAGGGTGCGATAGATGAGTTCCTTGACGGTTGTCTTGGCACGGGAGCCGGTGATGACAAGCTGGGTGTCGGACGAGTCGCGCACCTTATCGGCGGCGAGTTGCCTGAGGGCGAGGAGGGTGTTGTCGGCCACGGAAAAGCGTGCGCCGGGGAAAGGCGTTGTGTCGAAGCCACGTTCCACGACGAAGTCGCGCACACCGCGCGCATAAAGCGCGGGGATGAAGCGGTGGCCGTCGGCGAGGCCGGTGTGGAGGGCGATGAAGAGGGTATGGGCCGGGTCGAAGACCGAGCGGCTGTCGGTATGGAGGTATTTGATTTCTGACACTTCTTTAGAGAATTTGACGGTGTGCGAGGCGAGCGGACTCACGGCGGCATTCTGCGGCTTTGAGAAGGGTCTCGTGTGAAAAAAACGACTTTGAGAAGAGTTCGTAGACGTAGTCGGCGGCCTGGTCGGTGGGATGCTTCATGTCGGGCGCGGTGAAGCGGTAGTCGCGGAGGTCGTCGATGATGGCTTCGTAGGCCGGGAAGTAGGTGACGGAAGCGGGGAAGCGCTGACAGAGCGCGTCGACGGCAAGATGGAGGGTGGCTTTGCTGAGACTGTTGCCGTGGAGAGTGTCGGCAGTGTGGCGCACGGGACTTACAGTCAGTACGGTAGAGACACCAAGATTCTCCAGCGCGTCGATGACGGGGGAGAGCAGTTCAACGCATTCGTCCACTCCGAGGCGCCGGCGGCTGAAGAGGGGCGCCGGGAGCTTATGGCAGTTGCCTACGACCGTTCCGGTGGCTTTCCATTCAAAAACGAAAGCCGTACCGAGCGTGAGGAAACATAGAGCCCCGGGCTGAAGGCAAGTCCTGACGGAGTCAAGGACAGAGTTCGCGTCTGCAATGATTTTACCGGGATTTTCGCCGCTGAATGGAGTGGCGAGGGCGAGGAGATGGCTTCCTCGAGGCCCGGGTACGAGTTCACTTTCCTTAAAATCCTCGCCGCTGAGGGCCCGGAGAACAATAGCGGAGATGGAGGCCGGATTATATAGCGCGCCTCCCGGATTCGACACGACGGAAAAGCCGTCGCGGCGGAGGCGGGAGGCTATGTTGTCCGAGAAACAGGAGCCGAGAAACAGCGGCGACGGTCCGGAATGGGTAAGCTTCCGTGAGGAAGGCTCGATTTCTACGGGCGTGCGGAATTCCATGGCTGTCAGAACATTTGATAGTCGATGCTGAGGACCTGGAACTCGGTGCGGCGGTTTATCTGGTCGGCGGCTTCCTGATCGGCCTCGGGGAGGGCGAGGATGTATTCCTCGGTGAGGACGTCGCCTTCCTTGAACTGCGGATATTCGCGTGCGAGTTTTTTTGTGATAGTCTTGGGCCGCGACTCGCCGTAGCCCTGGCTCTGGAGCCTGTCTGCTGGAATGCCTACGCTGATGAGGTAGTCGATTACGGAGCGCGCGCGGCGCGAGGAGAGGTCGATGTTGTATTCGTCGGTGCCCTTTCGGTCGGTGTGAGAGGCCATCTCTATCGTCACGTTGGGATTCTCGCGGAGCACCTGGGCGAGCTCGTCGAGAGCTGTCTTGGATTCAGGCCTGAGGGTAGCCTTGTCGAAGTCGTAGAAAATGTTGTCGACAACGACAGGCTTGTTGATAGAGGCGAGGATGAAGTCCACGCCGTATTCGGCGTCTTCTTCCGCGAGGTCGCTGGTGAATTCCTGACGCTGGTTGAGGTATCCTTTGGCTCCCGCCATCATGGTGTAGCTCACGCCGCGGTCGAGGGGGAAGGAGAAGGAGCCGTCGTCGCGTGCGACCTGTTTCTGGTTGGAGCCGTCGTTTCCTACGATGCGGATTACGGCTCCGGGCACGGGCTCCTCGTCCTTGTCGAGCACCCATCCGCTGATGAGAATTTTCAGCTCGGGAAGCTCGAAGGTGTAGATATGGTCATATCCGCGGCCGTCGCCTCGGTTGGAGCTGAAGAATCCTGTGTCGCCGGGGCCGAAGGTGATGCCGAAGTCGTCGGATGCGGAGTTCACGGGGGCGCCCATGTTCTCGACTTTCCAACCGCCCGAGGGAGTGAGCTCGGCTCGGAAGATGTCGAGGCCGCCGTAGCCGGGATGGCCGTCGGAGGCGAAGTAAAGGACCGAATCGGAGCGGAAAGAGGGGAACACCTCGTCGCCGGGTGTGTTGATCCATTCGCCGAGATTTTCGAGCGAGCCTGCGCGTTCGGTAAGGTTTATGCGCCAGAGGTCGCGACCGCCCTGGCCGCCGGGCATGTCGCTGGAGAAGACGAGCCACTTCCCGTCTGGAGAGACGGCGGGGTGGCCGTAGTTGGAGAGGGTGTCGGCGGTGATTTCAAATTTCACGGGAGCGCTCCACTTGGCGTCGGAACGCTGGGAGGTGTAAATCTCCACGCCGGTGTTGGAATTGGGCTCGCGGCGGGCTTTGGTGAGATACATTGTGCTTCCGTCGGGGGTAAAGGAGACAATTCCCTCCTCGGCGTCGGAATTGAGCTCGCCTTCGACGGGCTCGGGCCGCTTCCACTGGCCTTTCTCATCCTTGGTAGCGAACCAGATATCCGACTTTTTCATTCCGGTGATTTCGGAGCGGCGGTCGCCCGTCACCTTTTCGTTGGTGGTGGAGTAGTAGAGCTGGTCGTGGCTCTTGTCGAGGTACATTGGAGCGAAGTCCGAACGCCTGGAATTGAAGAGCTTGGCCTGGCGCACTACGTATCGCGTCTGACCTTTCTTTTCGAGGGCCATACGCGCTCCCGCGAGCCCGGTGAGGGCCGTCTCGTCGTCGGGATGCCACGCAAGGTATTCCTCGTAAGCTTTCACCGCCGGGGCATACTTGCCGTCGGCGTGCAGCATCTGCGCAATGTCGAGGAAGAGGGCGGAATCGCCGTAGCCGTAGCGCTGGGCGTTCTGGTATGCCGCCGCGGCACGGGCGAACTGGTTGAGCTCGCGGTGGCAGAGTGCCATCTTGTAGGCCACTTCGCCGCGTTGCTGGCGTTCCTCGCGCTTGGTGAGCTTGTTGTAGATTTTGCGGTAGGTCTTTGCGGCGTCGAAGTATTCGCCGCGGTCGAGTTGCTCGTTGGCTGTAGCAAGCTTGGGTCCGCGGCATCCCTGAAGGCCCGCGAATATGGCAAGGGCACACAAAGCGCCGACTGAGTTGCGGAAAATGTTCTTCATACTAAGGATAACGCGCGCGCACGAGGGTTTATTGCATCGAGAGCGCGTTGAGGCGGTTTTCAAGTTCGGTGGTGCTCAGGCGCGTGTCGAGCTTTCCGCGGTGTGCCATAGAGATGTTTCCTGTCTCCTCCGAAACGACCACGGCCACTGCGTCGGTGGCCTGGGCTATGCCGAGGGCCGATCGGTGACGGAGTCCGAGGGAGCGGGGCACGTCCGAGTCGTGGCTTACGGGGAGGATGCACCCCGCGGCCTCGATGCGTCCGCGGGCGATAATCATTGCTCCGTCGTGGAGCGGCGAGTTCTTGAAGAAGATGTTTTCGATTAGGCGCATGTTGATGTTGGCGTCGATAATGTCGCCGCTCTTGGCGTAGTTGTCGAGGGGGACGGACTGTTCGATGACAATCAGGGCACCGGTCTTGCTCTTGCTCATGCTCATGCATGCATAAACGATGGGGAGGACCCATTTCCGGTCCTCGGCCTCGTAGTCCTCGCGGTGGCGGTGGAAGAATTTCGCGAGGAAGCGCCAGCGCCTGTTCGAGCCGAGCTCGACGAGAAAGCGCTTAATCTGGTCCTGAAAGAGAATGACGAGGATGAGCAGCCCTATGCTCATGAACTTGTCGAGGATGGTTCCGATCAGTCTCATCCCGAATATTTCGGAAGCCACGACCCACACCACAACGAAAGCGAGAACTCCGTAGAAAATGTTTATCGTGCCCGATTCTTTCATCAGGCGGTAGATATAATAAAGGAGCACCGCAAAAAGTACGATGTCGATGATGTCTTTTATTCCGAAACTGATCACGGCGGCTTTGGATTAGAGGTGGAGAGGACTTGAATCTATCGGGATTTGAGAAGGGAGTACATTTCGACGGCCTGGCGGGCGGCGCGGACGTCGTGGACGCGGAGGATGTCGGCCCCGCGGTCGAGGGCGAAGGCGTGGAGCGCACAAGTGGCGTTGAGTGCCTCGTCCGTGGAGATGCCGAGACCTTTTGTTATCATGGATTTTCGGGAGACTCCGACGAGCAGGGGGCGCCGGAGCACGCGGAGCGTGTCGAGGTTTTCCATCAGTTCCCAGTTCTGCGCGAGGGTCTTGCTGAATCCGAATCCGGGGTCGAGGATTATGTCGGCCACGCCTTCGAGGGCAGCGTCGCCCGCGGCCTTGGCGAGTTCGGCGAGCACACCGGCTACGACACCTTCGGAATAGTCGCACAGACCGGTCATTGTCTGCGGGGTTCCGCGCATGTGCATGAGGATATAGGGAACGTGCATCTCAGCCACGGTACGGAACATCCCGGGGTCGAGCGCGCCTCCGGAGATATCGTTCACGATGTCCGCTCCCCATTCGCTGACGGCGAGGCGGGCGATGTCGGCGCGGAATGTGTCGACGCTGACGGGAATGTCGGGACCGGCTTCGCGGCGCAGGATGCGCAGTCCGTGCTCGAGGCGCCGGGCCTCTTCTTCGGGGGAGATGTCCTCGCATCCGGGGCGGGTGGAGTAGCCCCCGACGTCGAGCATGTCAGCGCCCTCTTCCATCATGGACGCTACACGGCGGGCTATTTCGTCGTCGGTGCCGAAGGCGCGGGAGCCGGCGAAGTAGGAGTCGGGAGTAAAGTTGACGATGCCCATCACCAACGGGCGCTCGTCGTACTCGACGAGGCGTCCGCGGATGTTGAGGCTGAAGGGTGTCATTATCGGTTGGCGCGTTTGCGCTCGAGTTCGTCGAGGATTATCTTCCGCAGGCGGATATGGTGGGGGGTAACCTCCACATACTCGTCGCCCTTGATGTATTCGAGAGCCTCCTCGAGAGAGAAGACCACGGGAGGCACGATGCGGGCCTTGTCGTCGGCGCCGGAGGCTCGCATGTTGGTGAGCTTCTTGGATTTTGTGACGTTCACCACGATGTCGTTGTCCTTGGCGTTCTCACCGACGACCTGACCGGCGTAGACTTCCTCTTGCGGGAAGATGAAGAATCTGCCGCGGTCCTGAAGTTTGTCGATGGCGTAGGCGTAGGCGGTTCCGGCCTCGAGGGCAATGAGCGAGCCGTTAGTGCGCCGCTCGATTTCGCCTTTCCAGGGCTGATACTCGAGGAAGCGGTGGGCCATGATGGCCTCGCCGCCGGAGGCCGTGAGCACATTGCTGCGCAGGCCGATGATGCCGCGCGAGGGAATCTGGAACTCGAGCTGCACGCGGTCGTTCTGCGTCTGCATGGATGTGAGCTCGCCCTTGCGGCGCGTGACCATGTCAATCATCTTTGAGGCAGCCTCTTCTGTGACGTTGATGGTGAGAAGCTCGACGGGCTCGCATTTCACGCCGTCGATTTCCTTTATGATAACCTGCGGCTGTCCGACCTGAAGCTCATATCCTTCGCGGCGCATCGTCTCGATAAGCACCGAGAGGTGGAGCACTCCGCGGCCGAATACGGTCCAGACGTCCTGCGAGGGGTCCTTGTGGACGCGCAGGGCGAGGTTGCGGTCGAGTTCGGCCGTGAGGCGGTCGCCGATATGACGCGAGGTGACGTATTTGCCGTCCTTGCCGAAGAAGGGGCTGTCGTTGATTGTGAAGGTCATCGACATGGTAGGCTCGTCGATGGCGATGCGGGGCAGAGCTTCCTGAGTCTCGAAGTCGGAGATGGTGTCGCCGATTTCGAAGCCTTCGATGCCCACGAGGGCGCAGATGTCGCCGCTGGAGACTTCGGATACTTTCTTCCGGCCCATTCCCTCGAATGTGTGGAGCTCCTTGATGCGCTGTTTGGTGACTTTGCCGTCGCGGCCCATAAGGGCGATGTCCTGACCTTCGCGGAGGGTTCCGCGGTGCACACGGCCGATTGCGATGCGGCCGACGTACTTGGAATAGTCGAGCGAGGTGACGAGCATCTGGGCGGGGCCTTCGAGCGTCTCGGGCTCGGGGATGTATTCGATGATGGCGTCAAGCAGGGGCACGATGCTGTCGGTGGGCCTGTTCCAGTCGGTGCTCATCCAGCCGTTCTTGGCCGAGCCGAAGAGAGTGGGGAAGTTGAGCTGGTCCTCGGTCGCGTCGAGGTTAAACATCAGGTCGAATACCATCTCCTGGACCTCGTCGGGACGGCAGTTGGGCTTGTCGACCTTGTTTACCACTACAACGGGCTTGAGACCGATCTGGATGGCTTTCTGGAGCACGAAGCGCGTCTGGGGCATCGGGCCCTCGAAGGCGTCGACAAGCAGGATGCAGCCGTCGGCCATGTTGAGCACGCGCTCCACCTCGCCGCCGAAGTCGGCGTGTCCAGGGGTGTCTATAATGTTGATTTTGTAGTCTTTGTAATTGATGGAAACGTTCTTTGAAAGAATCGTTATCCCGCGTTCGCGTTCGAGATCGTTATTGTCAAGAATGAGCTCACCGGCATTCTGGTTCTCGCGAAAGAGATGACCGGCCAAAAGCATCTTGTCCACGAGCGTGGTCTTGCCGTGGTCGACATGTGCGATGATTGCGATGTTGCGAATTTTCTGCATACTCTATTGGACTTGAAATAATGTGCAAAATTAAGCAAAAAAAACCGAATAACAGGCAGACGGTCCACAAAAAAGCGAGCCGGGAGCACGCTTTAAATAATTTAACATACCAAAAGTCCGGCCACGCCCGAAAAAGGCGTAACTTTGTACCTATATATGCTTTTCTGGTCTTATGGAAAATAAAAATATTCTTACGGATCTTGTGAGCCGTCAGGCCGCGAAATACGGCGACAGGGAGGCTCTCGCCACGGCGCCCTGCGCCTCTGCCGGCACTCCCGCCGAAACCCTGACATGGAATATGTTCAGGGACAAGACCGATGCCCTGGCCTATGCCCTTGAATCGCTCGGCATACAGCCACGCAACATGGTTGCCACGATGACCCACAATTGCGCGGAGGCTCTTATCGTGGATTTCGCCTGCTTCCGGAACAGGGCCGTGCCCGTGTCGATCTACGCGACCTCGAGTCCCGAGCAGGTGAGCTACATCATCCGCGATTCGGGAGCGAGGATTATCTTTGTAGGCGACCGGCAGCATTACGAGGCTGTAAGGTCTATCGCATCCGAATGCCCGGAGCTATATAAGATAGTGGTGATTAATCCCCTTGTGAAAATCGACGCGGACGACCACATGAGCCTCCATTTCGGGGAGCTGCTTCGCATGGGCGAGCAGGCGACCGACCTCAGCCGCGCCGCAGTCGACAAACGTACCGCAGAGGCTTCTCCCGAAGACATCGCCACCCTTATCTACACATCCGGCACCACCGGCGAGCCCAAGGGCGCGGTTCTTCCCCACAGTTGCTTCAACTCGGCCCTCTATTTCCATACAGTCCGGCTCGACTATCTTACCGACAAGGACTCGACCGTCAGCTTTCTCCCCTTCAGCCACATTTTTGAAAAGGCCTGGACATATCTGTGCCTCATGACAGGCATGCACGTGACCATCAACCGCGACCCCCGCGAGATTCAGGACACCCTGCGACTTGTGCATCCGACTTCTATGTGTTCCGTGCCACGCTTCTGGGAAAAGGTATATGCCGGTATCCAGTCGAAACTCGGGCGCGTGGGCGCTTTCAAGAAGTGGCTCATGGCTCAGGCCATGAAGACAGGACGCCGCCGCAATCTCCATTACCGCCGTCTCGGGCTCAAGGTCCCCTTTTTCCTCGAGCTCCGCTACCGCTTCTTCTACAATCAGATTTTCCTTCCGATGCAGAAGGTTGTCGGAGTGGACCGCGGTGTGATTTTCCCGACTGCCGGCGCGCCGCTGGCTAACGAAATCACCGAATACCTCCTTGCCTGCGGCATTCCCATCATTGTCGGCTATGGCCTCTCCGAAACGACGGCCACAGTGTCCTTCTATCCCTCAACCGACTATGAGGTAGGCACCATAGGCACGGTTCTGGAGGGAGTCCATGTAAAAATCAGCGATGACGGCGAGATTCTCGTGAAGGGTCCGACCGTGATGCGCGGCTATTACGGACGTCCGCTCGACTCGGCCCAGGCATTTACTCCTGACGGATGGTTCCGCACCGGCGATGCGGGATATTTCGACCCGAAAGGCGCGCTGGTGCTCACCGACCGCATAAAGGACTTGTTCAAGACCTCGAACGGCAAGTACGTGGCGCCTCAGGCCGTAGAGTCACGCCTGTCGACAGACCCGCTTTTCGAGCAGCTGGCCCTTATCGGCGACCGCCGGAAGTTCGTGTCGGCCCTAATCGTCCCCGAGCGCGGGCTTGTCCTCGAATTTGCCTCGCAGAACGGTCTCCGGACCGACGACTACGAAGCGCTCCTCCGGGAGCCAAAAGTACACGCGTGGGTCGAGGAGCGCATACGCAACCTGACCTCCTCTCTCGCGCGCCATGAGAAAATCAAGCGCTTCACTCTCCTTCCCGAACCATTTACCGTCGAGAACGGCGAACTTACGAACACCCTCAAGGTGCGCCGCCGCGTGGTGCTTGAACACTACGCCGAGCACATCGAGCGAATGTACACCGACTGACTATGAAACGATTTCTCTCCCCGCTGCTGCTTTTTGCCTCGATTCCGGCATTCGGTGCCCTGAGCTTTTCGGGCACGACACTTGCCGTTGTCGAAGTTACTCCCGAGGCGTCAACAGGCCTTGAGATGATATATGTCCTCGACCACACTTCAGGTGTCCGGGTGTCCTCTTCGTTCGCCGGGGGCTCGTGGCAGAGCTTCGGGTCGATGGGCGGCGCTTATGCCGAGGACCTTCCCGCTCCCGGAGGCTCTGTGAGCCTGAATGCGGGCGACACGGGCATCATCGTGAAAGGTTCCGACGGGCGACAGCACTGCTACTATATCGTCGACTACTCGGCCCATGCCCTTGAGCTTCGCTCGCTTGCGCCGGTGCCGGACCAGGGCGACTGTGCCCGCACGGCTTTGGCTCTCGACGGTTCGGCCGAGTCAATTCCTTATTATACGATAAACGGGCGCCGCGTCGAGCTCAGTCGCGAACTCAAGATAGAGTATTCGTCGCAGGAATTCGACGAGGAATCATATTCATACCGTCCGACGACCGTTGAGACCACGCTTGAGGGTGCGGGTGCGGTCTTCGGGGTGGACTCGCCGCTCTGCGACACGAATTTCACCCTTTCCGGCGACCGTTTCCTGCGCCGGTGGGGCAGGGAAGTGTCGGTAGTGAGCGACACATACAGGTCCAACGCCATCGCAGCCGAGACCCGCGCCACTCCCGAGGTGCGCGAGAACGACAACGAGCAGAAGGAAGACGCGGCTTCGGGACTCGGAGGCTCCGCGCCCTGCACAATTGAGTTCGAGGCGGCCGTCAGCGACGGAGTTGTCTTCAAGGAATGGCAGATTTCGACTTCTCCGGAGTTCGATATTGCCGACAACTCCTTCAACGAGGAGCGTTTTAGCTATACCTTCACCGAGAACGGCACGAGCTATGTCCGGTTCGTGGCCAACAACGCAGCCGGTTCCTGCGAATACGTTGGGACGGTTTACGAAGTGTTTATCGGAGAGTCGCGCCTCGAGATCCCCAACGCCTTCTCTCCAGGCGCTTCGCCAGGGGTCAATGACGAATGGAAAGTCAGCTACAAGAGCCTTGTCGAGTTCGAATGCCACATTTTCAACCGCTGGGGCGTGAAGATGTGTTCTTTCACAGACCCGGCCCTCGGCTGGGACGGCAAATACGGCGGCAAACTCGTTCCGGCGGGGACTTACTATTACGTCATCAAGGCACGGGGTTCCGACGGCGTGGAGTATAAGAAAAGCGGCGACATCAATATCATCAACTACCGCAACGACTCTCCATCCGGCTCCGAGGGCGGCGAAAATCCCGCGCCCTGACAAACTTTGGCGCGCCGGGGACGTTATATACTTGTTTAGAAACATCTACGAAAAATTAAGAACTATGAAACTCCACATTTCCCACTCATATAAATCACGCGCGTTCGGCGCCGCGCTGGCGGTAATCCTCGCAGGCAGTCCTGCCTTCGCGGAGCACAGCCGCTTGTTCTCGCCGGTCTACAGCCCCGAGATACCTTCCAAGGTAAGCATATGCGGTCAGAATATCGACCTCGACAAGACAGAGTACTACGAGGCTTTCGACCGCGAGCTGACTTCCATAATCTACACCCACGGCACCACTCTCCTTGTTATAAAGCGTGCCAACCGCTACTTCCCTGAGCTCGCGCCAATCCTCAAGGCCAACGGAGTCCCAGAGGATTTCCTCTACCTCGCCATCGTCGAGTCGAGCCTCAACAACCGGGCGTATTCTCCGGCCAAGGCTGCCGGCCTGTGGCAGTTCATTCCCTCTACGGCCAAGCAGTACGGACTCGAAGTGAACGACGACGTCGACGAGCGATACAACCTTGAGAAAGCAACAGCGGCCGCCTGCCGTTATTTCAAGAATTCTTACGCCAAGTTCGGCGACTGGCCATCGGTCATGGCCGCATTCAACGGCGGCCCGGCCCGTATTTCCTCCGAGTTGTCCAAGCAGAACGCCGAGACGTCGCTGGACCTCTGGCTCGCCGAGGAGACGGCTCGCTATCCTTTCCGCGTCATGGCCTACAAGGAACTGATGAAGAACCCCGCCAAATACGGATACAAACTTACGGACAAACAGCTTTATCAGCCCAGAAAATACAGGACCGTGCAGGTCGACACTCCCGTCGAGGACTGGCCTGAATGGGCCAGAAAACAGGGCATAACCTATGCCCAGCTCCGCGACGCCAATCCCTGGATCCGTTCAAAGACTCTTCCGAACAAGACCGGGAAGACCTACACTGTGAAAATTCCTCTGAAAGACTCCCTGCGTAGGAGCACCATGGGAAAGAACACCTATTCCGAGCACTGGACCATTGACTGAGCGGCATGGCTAAGAAAAAAAAGGACAGCAGTTCTACGGCGGCCGACATCGACGGCCTCGGCAGGATTTCGGTAATCGGAGCTCGGGTCCATAATCTCAAGAACATCGACGTCGACATTCCCCACAATCGCCTGACGGTCATAACAGGCCTCAGCGGTTCCGGCAAGTCGTCGCTTGCTTTCGACACCATCTTTGCCGAAGGTCAGCGGAGATATATCGAGACCTTCTCGGCATACGCGAGGGGAATGCTCGGACGCCTCGAGCGTCCCGAGGTCGACAAAATCAGCGGCCTCTGCCCCGTGATAGCCATCGAGCAGAAAACCGTCAACCGCAATCCGCGGAGCACCATCGGGACCACGACAGAAGTTTACGATTTTCTCCGACTTCTCTATGCCCGTGCCGGTCATGCACGGAGTTACGTCACCGGCGAGGAAATGGTGAAGTACACGCCGGAAAAAATCGTGGGGCTGATTTCCGAACGATTCGCAAACCGAAAAATCTGCATTCTCGCGCCCCTCGTAAAGAACCGCAAGGGCCATTACCGCGACCTTTTCGAACAGCTGTCGAAGAAAGGTTACCTCCGCGTGCGCGTCGACGGCGAGATTCGCGAGATTGTCCCCGGAATGAAGCTTGACCGCTATAAGAACCATACGGTGGAGCTTGTCGTCGATCGCCTCAAAGTTTCTGAAAAGGACTCCGGGCGACTTCTCAAGTCCGTCGAGACAGCACTGGAGCAGGGCGGCAAGGAGATGGGCGTCTACGATGCCGACGCGGACAGCGTCACGGCCCTGAGCCAGGAACTCATGGACCCCGTGAGCGGGATTTCCTACCGCGACCCGGCGCCGCATAATTTCTCCTTCAATTCCCCTCAGGGAGCATGTCCGCGCTGTAAAGGGCTCGGGTATGTGGACCTCGTGGACCGTGTGAAACTAATGCCCGATCCATCGAAAAGCATTTATGCCGGCGGGATAGAGCCGCTGGGGAAATTCAAGGACACTCTTCTCTTCCGGCAGATCAGGAATATCTGCGAGGCCCACGGCGCTTCGCTCAAGACTCCCGTAGGGGAGCTCCCGGAAGAGGCTGTCGATGAAATACTGCACGGCACGTCCGAACCGCCGGTAAGCACAGGAGAGACTGTCTCTGGCCTCGATTTCTTCTCGTCGTTCGACGGACTCGTAAAATATCTCGAACAGCAGCAGGACGACGAGGAGGCCGGAGCCTCCGCGCGAAAGTGGAGCGGACGCTTCTTCACGCGCACGGTCTGTCCCGAATGTCAGGGCGCCCGCCTGAACCGCGAGGCTCTGCATTTCTTTGTCGACGGTAAGAACATCGCCGAGCTATGCCGCATGGACATCAAGGCGCTCTACGACTGGAGTTGCGGGCTCATGGACAGGCTCGACGAGCGCGACAGGGCCATCGCGGGGGAGATTGTCAAGGAAATAAGGTCAAGACTGCGTTTCCTTGTCGAGGTCGGCCTCGACTACCTCCAGCTCGACCGCAATTCGGCCACGCTTTCCGGAGGCGAGAGCCAGCGAATCCGTCTCGCCACCCAGCTCGGCTCGGAGCTCGTGAATGTGCTTTACATTCTGGACGAGCCTTCAATCGGCCTTCACCAGCGCGACAACCACCGGCTGATTTCGTCGCTTAAGAAACTCCGCGACGCCGAGAATACGGTTATTGTGGTGGAACACGACGAGGACATTATGCGCGAGGCCGACTATATAGTTGATATCGGCCCCGGCGCGGGACGTAAGGGCGGAAACGTGGTCTTTGCGGGCACTCCGCAGGAAATGCTGGCATCGGACACCATGACGGCCGCTTTCCTGAACGGAACGCGTCCGAAATTCATGCCGGAGGCACGGCGAAAGGGCAACGGCAAATTCCTGACGCTCGTCGGGGCGTCAGGCCATAATCTCAAGGAGGTCACATTCAGGCTTCCACTCGGAACATTCACCTGCGTGGCCGGAGTCTCGGGAAGCGGGAAATCCTCGCTCGTGAACGGAACTCTGAGGCCAATCCTCAGCCGCCACTTCTTCCGCTCGGAACAGGAGCCCCTGCCTTACAGGTCGATAGAAGGCATCGAGAACCTTGACAAGGTCGTGACGGTGGACCAGTCGCCCATCGGGCGCCTCCCCCGTTCCAATCCCGCGACCTATACGGGCGTGTTCAGCGACATCCGCTCGCTTTTCGTCAGCCTGCCCGAGGCGAAAATACGCGGCTACAAGCCCGGGCGCTTCTCCTTCAATGTGGCAGGAGGCCGGTGCGAGACCTGCAAGGGCAACGGCTACAAAACCATCGAGATGAACTTCCTGCCCGACATTCTTGTGCCTTGCGAGGAGTGCGGCGGGAAACGCTACAACCGCGAGACCCTTGAAGTGCGCTATAAGGGCAAGAGCATCGCCGACGTCCTCGACATGACAATCAACCAGGCCGTCGAATTCTTCGCCGGAGTGCCGCATATACTAAAGAAAATTAAAGTTCTTCAGGACATCGGCCTGGGCTATATCAAACTCGGACAGCCATCGTCTACGCTTTCCGGCGGAGAAAACCAGCGCGTGAAACTCGCGACTGAACTTGCCAAAAAAGACACAGGGCGAACCCTTTTCATCCTTGACGAACCCACAACCGGGCTCCACTTCGAGGATGTGAACACCCTTCTCGGCATCCTCGAGAGGCTCGTGGAGCGCGGCAACACGGTGCTTGTCATCGAGCACAACATCGACGTTCTGAGGGCTGCCGACTACATAGTCGACATGGGGCCTGACGGTGGCAGCGGCGGCGGACGCATCATCGCCAAGGGGACTCCCGAGGAAATCGCCGGCGCCGATTCCCCGACCGCGCCCTATCTGAATCTCTGATTTAGCTAATTTAGCTTAAATAGCCGACTTAGCCGGACCGGATTACCTGGAAATTTAGTAATTTTGTAGAAATTATTGCGAGAAACTGCATGGATTTTGTACTGTCTTCGAATTACAAGCCTACCGGCGACCAGCCCCAGGCAATCGCCGAGCTTGCACGCGGGGTGAGGGACGGGGTGGACGCTCAGGTCCTTCTCGGCGTCACCGGCTCGGGCAAGACCTTCACGATGGCCAATGTGATTCAGGAAGTTCAGAAGCCGACACTCATCCTCAGCCACAACAAGACCCTCGCGGCTCAGCTGTACAGCGAGTTCAAGCAGTTTTTCCCGGACAACGCCGTCGAATATTTCGTCTCCTACTACGACTATTACCAGCCCGAGGCTTACATCCCTTCGGTCGACAAGTACATCGAAAAGGACCTGATGATCAACGACGAAATCGAGCGTCTGCGCCTCGCCACAACCTCGGCCCTCATGTCCGGGCGCCGCGACGTCATTGTCGTGTCGTCGGTAAGCTGCATCTACGGCATGGGTAATCCTGAGGATTTCCATGCCAGTGCCGTGGCGGTCGCCCAGGGCGACCACATCTCCCGCAACGAATTTCTCCGCAAGCTCGTCAATGCCCTCTACAGCCGCACCGAGCTGGAGCTCAATCGCGGGAACTTCCGCGTGAAGGGCGATACGGTCGACATCCGCCTCGCCTACGAGGACATTGTAGTGCGCGTTACTTTCTGGGGCGAGGAAGTTGAGTCAATCCAGACCATCCATCCCGAGACCAACATCAATCTCGGCGAGCACGACCGCTTCAACATCTATCCGGCGAACCTCTTCGTCACCACTCCCGCGCGTCAGGCCGCGGCTGTGGCGCAGATTCAGCTCGACCTCGGCAAGCAGATTGACTTCTTCAATGCCGACGGCAAGCCCCTCGAGGCCCAGCGCATCGAGGAGCGCGTCACCTACGACGTGGAGATGATCAAGGAGATAGGCTATTGCCAGGGCATCGAGAACTATTCCCGCTATTTCGACGCCCGGCGCGAGGGCGAGCGGCCATTCTGTCTGCTCGACTACTTCCCGAAGGATTTCCTGACAATCATAGACGAGAGTCATGTGACTGTTCCCCAGCTCCGCGCGATGTACGGCGGGGACCGCTCGCGCAAGATGAATCTCGTCGACTACGGCTTCCGCCTTCCCGCCGCTCTCGACAACCGCCCCCTGCGCTTCGAGGAATTTGAAAGCCTCACGCGCCAGACAATTTATGTCAGCGCAACTCCGGCCGAGTACGAGCTCCAGCGCACGGAGGGCGTAGTGGTCGAGCAGCTTATCCGGCCTACAGGTCTCCTGGACCCGCTCATTCGCGTCGAGCCTTCAGCCAACCAGATCGACAAGCTCATGGAGATGATTCAGGTGCGCATAGAGCGTGGCGAGCGTACTCTCGTCACAACCCTCACCAAGCGCATGGCTGAGGAACTGAACGACTATTTCCTGAAGCTCCGCATCAAGACCGCCTACATCCACTCCGATGTGGAGACGATGGACCGAATCAAGATTCTTGACGGACTCCGCGCCGGGACCTTCGATGTCCTCATTGGTGTAAACCTTCTGCGCGAGGGCCTCGACCTCCCGGAAGTTTCCCTCGTGGCAATTCTCGACGCCGACAAGGAGGGCTTCCTTCGCAGCCACCGCTCACTGACGCAGACCGTTGGCCGTGCCGCCCGAAACCTCAACGGCGAGGTCGTGATGTTCGCCGACGTGATAACCGACTCGATGCGCCAGACCATCGAGGAAACCGAGCGCCGCCGCACCCTTCAGCTCGCCTACAACGAACAGCACGGAATCACCCCCACGGCCATCATCAAGGCCCGCAATGCCATAGTCGGAATGGAGCTCGACGAGGTTGCGGCTGACGCTGAAAGAGGCAAGACACGTCGTCCGACGCGCACAGAACAGCTCACCGGTCGCTCCCGCCGCAATCCCGTGAAAGATATTCCCTACGCCGACGAGTATTCCACGAGCGTCGACATTGCCGCCGACCCTGTCACGGCATATATGAACGCCGAGGAGCTTCAGCGCTCCATCAAGCGTCTGCGCGAGCAGATGGTTGCAGCCGCGAAGGAAATGGAATTTATGACTGCCGCCCGTCTGCGCGACGAGGTGATAAAGCTCGAGCTTCGGCTCGAGAGCATGCAGTCGTGATTTAATGGCCCCATGGAAAGAAAAGAGATAGATTACGATAATCTGCGTCCGTCCGACTGGCTCCCCACCTCCGTAAAGGAGATGCAGGCGCTCGGGTGGAATGAAGTCGACGTGGTCCTTTTTTCGGGGGACGCCTATGTCGACCATCCCGCTTTCGGAGCCGCCGTCATCGGGCGCACGCTTCAGGCCGCCGGCTACCGTGTGGCAATCGTGCCCCAGCCGAACTGGCGCGACGACCTCCGCGACTTCAGGAAGTTCGGTGCTCCGAGGCTTTTTTTCGGTATTTCCCCGGGTGCGATGGACTCGATGGTGAACCATTACACGGCCAACCGTCGCCTCCGCTCGGACGATGCCTATACCCCCGGCGGACGCCACGGAATGCGTCCGGATTATCCGACTGTTGTTTATTCCGGAATCCTCCGCGATCTTTTTCCCGACACTCCCGTAATTGCCGGCGGAATCGAGCCTTCGCTCCGGAGGCTCAGCCACTACGACTACTGGCAGGACCGCCTCAGACCGTCCATCCTGATGGACTCGAAGGCAGATATGATAATCTATGGTATGGGCGAGAAACCTATACTTGAGCTTGCCCGGCGCCTCGAAGCAGGGGAGAAAATCTCCGGAATAAGGGACCTCCGGCAATCGGTGGTGCGCGTGCCCAAGTCGGAGATTCCCGAGCCTGACGCCGACAATATTGTCCTTCATTCCTTCGCCGAATGTCTCCGCGACAAGGCCGCTCAGTCTGCTAATTTCAAGCATATCGAGCAGCAGAGCAACCGTTACGACGGGGGCGCCACGCTCTGGCAGGAGACCTCCGCCACGGAGGCCGTGAAGGCCAATCCTATGTATCCGGCCATGACGCAGGGCGAAATTGACGCATCGTTCGACCTGCCGTATACCCGCCTCCCGCATCCCCGCTACAAGGGCAAGACTATCCCCGCCTACGAGATGATTCGCCACAGCGTCAATCTCCACCGCGGCTGTTTCGGCGGATGTGCCTTCTGCACCATTTCCGCGCATCAGGGAAAGTTCATCGCTTCCCGCTCCAAGGAGTCCGTGCTCCGTGAGGTCCGGCAGGTGACCCGTATGCCGGATTTCAAAGGATATATCTCCGACCTGGGAGGACCGTCGGCCAATATGTATGCAATGGGAGGCCGCGACCGCTCGATCTGCGCCAAGTGTCTGCGTCCGTCCTGCCTCCATCCCAAGCCGTGCCCCAACCTCGACACCGACCATCGGCCGCTGCTCGACATATACCGGTCTGTGGACGCCCTTCCCGGTGTGAAGAAGTCTTTCATAGGCTCCGGGGTCCGCTATGACCTCAGCATGCACCGTACGGGCGACAAGGACATAGACCGGGCCAACGCACGCTACAACGAGGAACTGATAACCGACCATGTCTCTGGACGTCTCAAAGTGGCGCCAGAGCATACTTCCGACACCGTCCTGAACCTTATGCGCAAGCCGTCGTTCAGCCTCTTCCATGAGTTCAAGGACCTGTTCGACCGAGTGAATGCCCGCGCCGGCCTCCGCCAGCAGATTATACCGTATTTCATTTCGAGCCATCCCGGATGCCGCCTCGAGGACATGGCCGAACTGGCCGCCGAGACCAAGGAACTGAATTTCCATCTCGAACAGGTCCAGGACTTCACGCCCACGCCCATGACCCTCGCCACAGAAATATATTACACAGGCATCCATCCCTATACCGGCGAGAAGGTCTATACTCCCACTACAAAGGAGCAGAAGCTCGATCAGCGGCAGTTCTTTTTCTGGTATGACCCGACCTATCGCTCGGGCATCATGCGCACGCTCTCCCGCATAGGAAGGCGCGATCTGATTCCGCGCCTGTTCGGCTCCGAACCTCCCCACCGGAGGGGAAAGAAAAAGCAATAAAACCGATCTCTCACGTTTCTATATTTCGATGCCCAAGGTAAGATCATTTTATCGTCATGCGGCTCTGCTTGCCGTTTTTTTCCCGCTTTTGGCTCAGGCAGCCCCGGTTGACAGCACCAAAACCGAAAAATCCTGGAAGCAATATCTTCCGGACATTCACGGCACGGTGCGTCCCCGGATGGAGATGTCATTCGGCCACGACCTTCCGAAGGCCGCCCGTTTTCAGGTCCGCAATGCCCGGCTGAGTATAGGCGGCAGGGTCGGCCCGGTGTTTCAGTATTATTTCAACACCGACTTCTGCGACCGCGGTTCCATAAAGATTCTCGACGTCTGGGCGCGCGTCAACATGCCGGGCAATGTCAGTTTCCAGATGGGACAGTTCCGTATGCCTTTCGGTGTCGATCCATTTCGCGGCCCGAACACCTATATTTTCTCGAACCGTTCCTTTATCGGCAAGCAGATGTGCAATGTCCGTGCCGTGGGAGCGAAACTGATGTATACGCTTCCCGTCGCTCCTCTGTCCCTCGAGGCCGGTATCTTCAATTCCACCCCCATAGGCAACCATATCGTCTGGAACCAGTCTTTCGCCTATGCAGCCAAAGCCACTTACAGACTCGGAGAGGTGAGTCTCGCCACCGGTTTTCAGAGTATACGCCCTGACGGCATCCGGACCAACCTCGTCGACGGAGCCGTGACATGGACGCCGTCCCAGCGCTGGACCGTCGAAGGGGAATATATGTATAAGCACTATACCCACAAGGCACACAAGCCTACCCACGGCTGGCTTATCTGGGCCGACTATAAGATGCCCATAAAGGCATGGGTTTTCAACCGCCTGAGTTTTCAGGGCCGCTACGAGGGCATGACCGACCATTCCTCGGCCGTCCGCGATGAAAATGGCCTGCTCACAACCACCGACTGTGCGCGCAACAGAATAACTGTTGGCTCGACAATCAGCTGGTACCGCTCCGCCAATCTCTACGTCGACCTCCGGGCAAACTACGAGAAGTCCTTCTACCACAAGGATGCACCCGTATCCCAGTCCGACGGCGACAAATTCCTCCTCGAAATGGTCCTCCGCTTCTGAAAACTGCCTATGAGTGGTTTTCTGGATTTGGTTGCCGGTTTCTCATCTATTTTAGTTACCTATGCAAAACCAAATCCTTTGTCTACTTAAAACCATTACATCCTTTATGCACACTTGCAAATGCTTTACGGCGTCTGTGGCCTTCGCCATGGCCCTTCTGACGATGTCTGAATCGTCGGCACAGACCCCGGTACAGGCCGGAGGCGGTTCGTATGCCTCGGCACCGCCTTTCTACAAGGCCAAGACTGAAGCGAACAGCCCCGGCTTCAACGCCACGGCCATGCTCTCAAGAGAGATTTTTGTCGATGAGCTTCCCTCGGCCGGCAACGGCGAAATCGACGTCCCAGGCCGTCCGATTCCCACAAACGACTGGTGGACGGACCTCATCAACAACCGGTTCAGCGGGGCGCTCTGGAGTTATCCCGCCATGCTCAAGACTTCCGAAGACGGCGTTCAGGTGTTCTGGCCGACTTACTGGGCGGATGCCGGCAAGGAAATACTCTCCCGAAGCGGATGTCATTTCCTGCGATGGACGCGAGGCCCGCTACGTAAGGCTCCAGGGCCATAAGCGCTCCACGGGCTACGGCACGAGCGTCAACGAGCTCGAGGTCTACGGTTCAGGATTCGTTTCCGGCATCGGACAATTTGCAGAAGATACATCCTCGGAGGCGCGCTGGTACACGGTTCAGGGCTTCCCTGTGGCCGCTCCTTCGGTCCCCGGAATCTATATCAGGGGCGCGGGCGGTAAAGCTTCGAAAATAATTATTACTGTCCGCTAAACTTTAGGGAAGATTAGAAAAATAGGGCTGATTCCATTTGCAGGAGTCAGCCCTAAATGGTTATATTGGTGTCGCCAAACTATCTGCTGATGTACTACCTGAATCTCGAAAAGTTCCTCAACCAACCCGATGCTGACCTCTATATCATGCTCGCGCAGGTCTCAGAATCACCTCCTTTGGATCAAGAAATTGACTGAGTGAGCTTGTCATACACTAAAAGTAAGCCCAACTTCTCCCTTTCAAGAAGTTGGACTCACTGCTTTATGTTTTAGCGGACAGTAATAGTTTGTTATCGGCTTGCCGCTCTGACTTGGCAGAGAACAAGGAAGTCAGGGCGGCGATGAACTTGGCAAATGCGCTTTCCTTGTCGCTCTCGGCGAGAGGAATATTCGGTATCGGCATACCGGCATTTGCCATAGCCGAAGCGAGCGCATCGGTGAGCTTGGGAGCCGGTTCATCGGCAAGGTCGGTTATTTCATCGACGAAGCCCCAGTCGAGGGCTTCCTTAGCCGTGAGCCAGCCGCCGACTTTCATCAGTGCGAGAAGGTCTTCGGTGTTCTTTGCGGAGCAAAGCGACTTCGTCGATGAGCGCTTGCATCGGGCCGCATAGAGTTGGGCGCAGTTCAGGTCGAGTTTGTCGAGGTCGGCCTTGATTTTCTCGCAGTCGGCTATGAGCGTAGCGAACTGAGCCGAATTGAGGCTGCCCCACTCGTTATCGCCGAAGGCGCTCTGCAAGGCAGAGAACAAGGCCATCGAGCACTGATGCACCAGGTACATTGCCCCGGCGTCAATGGAGATGTGAGCCGCACCGAGCGAAGCGATGGTTGCGGCGGAAGCATTGAGGCCCACGAAATGCACATTGACATTGCCGTGGTTCTTGAAGGCTGCGGAGATAGACAGGCCGGTTGCGAGGGACCCGCCGAGGCTGTCAATAAGGACGTTAACCTGCTTGCCCTCGTTCTTGGCAAGCTCCTTGTCAACGGTCGAGCGGTCGAAATCACAGCCCCCGACGTAGCCTTTAAGATGGATATTGTAAGCGGTCTTTGACATAGCAAAATTAACTTTGCCACAAAGTTAGACCTATACCATATATGAGTAAAAGACATGCTCAAATGTTAATTATTTTAACATCTAAGCATGTTAAATTCCAATTGTTAAAAATATTAACGTTAAACTTTCTTAACGCAAAATGAATTATCATCCAAGAATATATTAAATCTTGCATAACAATATTGGACACTCAAATGTTAATTGTTAACATTTCGCAACACTTTCCAGAAAACTCAAACGTATAATATATATAGGGCGTTTCTAAAACCACGCCTTATACGAATGAAAATAGCAGTAATCGGAAAATTAAATCCAGGGCTTACCTATGAAGAATGGGAAAGCAAGTTGCAAACCAATGTAGACGTAGCGAAAGTTACTCAAATCAACATTACTATCGGTAATGGCATCCTAAATCAATTCACGAGAGCGTATGCAGCCGCTAATGGAATACCAGTCATGGAATATGCGGCTGATTATAAAACATACGGTAATGACGCGCAGCGAATCCGTAACATCGCTCTTGTCGATAACTCTGACCTCGTGATAGGATTTCTTCCTCAAGGGTCTTCAAAGGAATCATGGATATTCCGTCCTGGTATATCCAGTGAAAAGAAAGCCATTGTAATATCGTGTTGATCGTGGGTAAAGTACAACAAGAAACCTATGCTCGAATATTGGAGCGAGGAAACATCTACCGCTGAACTAATAAGAGATTTAATAAATATGAAGCAAGTGATTAAACGTGAACCTACAAAAGAAGATTTACGTCTTCTTGAAGCTGTAACTTAGGGATATTCAGAAAATATCCAACTAATTGTTTGCCAGAGTCATAGATATTTTGTAACTTTACAAAGAACCCCCG
>ERZ808037.92-NODE-92-length-94132-cov-40.229440_pt1 | contig 94132 bp, 86 predicted proteins | sample MGYA00380190_ERZ808037 | MGnify/ENA primary metagenome ERZ808037 (study PRJEB31490, sample SAMN06133399) | mouse gut metagenome | isolation source: J9 | host: mice | place: China: Chengdu | collected 2015-05 ... | reverse complement strand
GCAGGGATCAGACTTTTGTCTTTCTCCCGTTCATTTGATTCCGGACACAAGACAGCTTGGCTTCTTGTTTTTCCGTTATACTGTTTTTGTTCTGATAAACTCAATTTTCTTTGAATTTTCAGGGTTGCATTACTGTTTATTTGTCAAGGTGCTTCTGCATAATCTGGTATGCAGTTTTGATTCGCCCTAATAAAAATCTTGTTTTATAAATCTATTAGCGTGCGACTTTCAAATAATACCAGATAACAATATAAATGTCAACAGATTTATCGAAATTTTTTTATTTTTTTATTTTGAAGTATATTTACTGGCTAAAACTGCAACGTCAGAATATCGAAATAATGCAGAGCGCGATAAAGAAAATAAGAAAAAACAGCTGCCTCAGCCAGCCCCAAAACCGCACCCGTTATTTTATCCAGTCCGTTAATAAGAGAAATATTAACAATGGCAGTAATCGGTTTGAAGATCAGATTGCATAATTTAAATACAATTCCCACCGCGATCAATCCCGCAATACAGACGGCCAGCACACTGAATGTATGTGCCACCACACTGCTTATCGATAAAAAAATAAGTGAAATGCACACACAGGCCACAATAATAGACAGAATGTTGATAACTTCCTTTATTAGTCCGTTCTTGAATCCTTTTTTTACTCTCCAGGCCGCTATAAGAACTGCTATCAGTATAAAAATTATCTTTAAGTCCACAGTGAACACCTTCCTCAAGCATGTAAAATATAAATATACCCTATCCTATTATTTTAATTCCACCGTGTCAATGGAATCTGCCGTGATCAATGTATATTTATATGCAGAAGAACCCGGTATCAAAGAATATACGGCCTTGTCAAAATAGCCGTTGTACTTTTCCACACCCTTCATATTATAGACCTGGCATTCCGATTCATTATAAATAATGATCTGGTCTTCGGCAAATACAATATCTGTAAATTCCATATCAAAGCTGATAGAATGACTTAACTGCCCTGATTTATGATATACATCCAAACGATATCTGTTACTGTTATCCGTGTTATTAAAAACAAGTCCTACCGAATCGGTTCCATAATAGATCCTCTGTACTTCTTCATCAAGCAAATGTTCCACCGTAGTGACGGGTATCTGTGCTCCTTCAAAAAACATGATTCTGTCATCGGAAACCGCAAAAATTGTTTTTTCGTCAAGAAAACGGGTGTAGCCTACCACAACATCTAAATAATCATATCCGCTGACATAATGCTCCGTTTTATTCTGCCCGACTTCACCAAAATTATAGAATGCAACACTGGATTTCAGTTCACCGCTGTCTACAAACAAATAAGAAACGCACAATAATGTCCCGTTTGGTGAAATGGTGATAGAAAACGGGTACCCGCTGTCCTTCATCGTCGTTCGAAGACGTACCAGTTCTTCTCCTTTTGTATCGTATAAATAAATAAATGTCAGGTCCGCATCGTCTACCACAACTGCCACAACGCCATTCGCAGCAATACAGAAGTTTCTGATCGGCTTATTGGTCGTAATCTGTCCCAGCAGTCCGCCCGTATTCATTATGTAGAGATCTCTCCCGTTATAATCGCCGATCGCCACCACATTCTGGCATATATCTATTTTAGGATTCTGCATCTCAAAAGTAACATTCCAGACTGCATTTCCTTTCGCATCCATACAGCTTGCCCCATCTTTACTATAAGTCAGCAGATAATTGGAAAATGGAACCATATTACCGCTCTGCGGTTTCGTTGTGGATACGGAAGATGTTACGACATATTGCGTGTAGATCTTGTTTCTCCATTGGATAAACAGCACCGCTGCTGCCGCTCCCGCAAGCAGCAGCAATAAAACGCTGCGGTAAAATATCATGAATTTATGACTCTTGATCTTTTCAATATAATTGATACGCGGAACTTTTTTTCCCCGTTTCTCTTTATTTTTAAAGTAATCCCTGACGCTTATCATCCGTTATTCCTCATAAAATTTTTGTATTACCATTGTATCACATATTTTCTTAGGGAAGTAAAATTTTTTGGCCGTATTTAATATTATCGGGATCGACGATCTGATTTAACTCACAGATCTCGTTTACTTTCGAAGTATCGCCGTATATTTTGATACTGATCGTATAAAGCGTATCACCCTTTTCAATCTGATAATATTCTGCAAAGTTTCTGGCAAAAGCCTGTTGGCTGGGAGCCGACTCGTCTAGGGCAACGATATCCTGTCCATCTGCCGTATCGTTTTCCCCGGTATTGTCCGCGCTCTCCTGTGTCCCCTTTTCACCTGCCTGATTGTCATCCTGCTTTGTTTCATCTATGCCGCTTTCCGCCTCCCCGGTATTATCCGTCTCTTTTTCCGACGCACCGTCTGCTTCCGTATTACTTTCTTCCATAGTACTCACATTACTGTCCTGCGTATTGTTTTCTTCCTCTTCCTGCTTCGCAATCTGGTTCTCTTCCTCGAATTTAGTATCCAGATCTTCCAGCTTCAGTACCGTTCCTTCCGTCTGTACATCGGTTTTAACGCTTTCACTTCCCGCTTCAGCCTCTTCTTTGCCTTCCTGCATCGGATGAACAGCGTTTGCCTCCTGGTTCTCAATCGCAAAAAAAACTTCGACGGCCGCCTGGTTTAGTTCCTCAAGCTTATCAAAGCTATTAGTCGAATTGATAACAATCGCTATCAAAACAACGAAAATTGCGGTAAGCTGTACCGCCAGCAATCCGTTTTTTTCTTTCGGGGCAGGCTTCATTTCCGGTACTGGTTTTCTATGTATTTCCGGCAGTCCCTGATGTCTCGGTGTACTCTGCACTTTACCGGCGTTTTGCGCTTTTTCCTGCTCCCTGGCTTCCTTTCTTCTGTCGATCATATAGCTCTGCATTGCTTCATTGCTCTGATAAAAAATATAAAATCCGGATATTTCATATGTTCCCGAAGATTCCCTTCGATAAAATACCGGCATGTCCATTGTAATACGGCATGTAATCTCTTCTAACAGATCGTATTCGGCAAAACAGGATATCTGCGCCTGTGCTCCTGCGCCGTAAATACGATACTTTTTGCTCTGTTGTTCTCTTTTTCCATAGAAAAAAATCCGGCCGTTATCTTCCGCCCCGTAATTTTTTAAATAGGATATCACATAGTCTTCTACATACAATTGATACTTTGCGTCTTTTTCCCCTTTGTGAATCACAATATCCGTTGTTCCCATTTTGCTCATCACGCCTTTCTGCGCCCGCTGTAAACAGGCATACTTTTTCTCAATATATCACAGAAAGGGTGCAAAATTTATCAAATCCCGCGTAGACGTAATAACGATTTCCTATAAGATAAAAAAGGATATGAGCGTCCCCATATCCTTTCGGCATTTCACTTTCAATTGCTGCAGAATTGTCATATAAACTGATAAACCGTAACCGCATGGTAATCTCTGTCAGGTCCGAATACCGCGGAAGGAAAATTCGGTTTATTGATCGTATCCGGGAAATACTGCGTCTCAAGACACATGCCGCATCTTGGCTTGTACGCAGCACCGCGCTTGCCCGTTTCCTCGGTGATACAATTGCCGGCATAAAACTGCACACCCGGCAGTGTTGTGTAGGCTTTCAGCTTTCTGCCGCTCTTGGGGTCCTCTATCTGCGCGATCTCCCGGAGTGTGCCATCCGCATGGTCAATCACAAAATTGTGGTCATAACCGAGCGTCAGTTTCAACTGTTCAAAATCCGCTCCGATATCCTGACCAACCGGCTTAGGATTCGTAAAATCCATTGGCGTTCCTGCCACCGGTGCGATCTCACCGGTCGGTATCGCCCCCGGAATAACAGGCGTATAATTATGTGCATGAATCGTCAGGATGTGATCTTCAATACTTCCGGCCTGGTGTCCGCTCAAATTAAAATAAGTATGGTTCGTCATATTGATCAGCGTATCCGCATCTGAAGTTCCATGATAGGCAAGCTTTAAACTGTTGTCATCGGACAGACTGTAAGTCATCGTAATCCTTTTATTTCCCGGAAATCCCATATCCCCGTCAGGCGCTTCAATGGAGAATGTCACACTGTTATCATCTGTATCGGCAACATCCCATACGCGTTTATGGTACCCTGTCTCCATATTGCTATGCAGATTATTCGGTCCATCATTAACGTCCAGCTGATATGTTTTGCCGTTTATCTGGAAACTGGCATTTCCGACACGATTTGCACTCGGTCCTATCGTCGCGCCGAGAAAACTGCTGTTTCTATAATAGCCTTCCAGATCATCATATCCTAATACAACATCTTCAACATTGCCGGCTGCATCCGGTACATACAGATCTACCAGATTGGCGCCGAAATTGATCACTCTTGCCTTCATACCGTTTGCATTTTCTAATGTAAAAGCATAGACTTCCCTGCCATCTTTGGCCGTTCCAAATAATTCCTTTGTAACACTCATATGATTCTCCTTCTTTCCAATGACTTTATAGTTCCGTTCTTCCTTCCAGGGCACGCAGTAAAGTAACCTCATCAATATATTCCAGATCTCCGCCCACCGGTACGCCGCTGGCAATCCTTGTCACCCTGATGCCGGTCGGTTTGATCAGTTTGCTGATATACATAGCCGTCGTCTCACCCTCAAGGCTGGAATTCGTCGCAATGATAACTTCTGCTATATCTGTCTGCAGGCGCTGCATCAGCTCTTTCAGCTTAATATCGTTTGGACCGATCCCAAGCATAGGGGAGATTGCCCCGTGCAAAACGTGGTATACCCCCATGTATTTTCCGGTTTTCTCATATGCTGCCAGATCTCTTGCGTTCTCAACGACCATGATCATTCTGTGGTCTCTTCCCTCATTTGCACAGACAGGACAGACTTCTTTGTCGGTCAGCGTGAAACACTCTTTACAATATCTGACATTTGCCTTGGCTTCCATCATAGTCCTTGCCAGTCTGTCCACTCTCTCCTGCGGCAGATTGATCAAATGAAAAGCAAGCCGCTGTGCCGACTTCGTACCGATCCCCGGCAGGCCCGACAGTTCCTCGATTAATTTATTGATATGTCCGCTGTACAAGTCCATTAGAATGGAAATCCTCCGCCAAGTCCGCCCGTCATTTTATTCATGATCTCCGCATTCGCATCTTCCGCCATGCGCAGGGCTTCGTTTACCGCCGCCGTTACAAGATCTTCCAGCATTTCAATATCATCCGGATCCACTACTTCCGGGGACAATTTCACTTTCGTGATCTCTTTTTTACCGGTTACGGTCACTTCTACCGCACCGCCGCCTGCCTTCGCCGTAAATTCCTTCTCTTCCAGTTCCTTCTGGCTTTCTTCCATCTGGCGCTGCATTCTCTGTGCCTGTTTCATTAAGTTGTTCATGTTTCCGGGCATTCCGCCTCCCGGAAATCCACCGCGTTTTGCCATGCTGCTCTCTCCTTATTCGATTCTTATTTCTTTTCCGTCATTCCATTTCTATTTCCATATGGATGATCTGGCTTAAATCCACATAATTTTGTTCAAAACTCTGTTCGCCCTGTATGCTTTGGATCGTTACTTCCACTTCCTTACCGGCATGCCCGGATATAATCTGCTCAAGCAGCTCCTTGTGTCCTTCCTGCTTCAGAAAATAATCCGATGCCAGACCGTCTGTCACCACAATCATCAGCCTGTTGTCGCCGCCAAGGCTTAAACGCGCCTCTTTGAGATATTGTTTCATCGGCATCGAAGTATCCCCTATGATTGTATGCCATCGCTCGACGATCCTTTTAATGTCTTCCGGGATCGCTTTCGGCAGCGGCATCCGCTCTTTCGAAACAGCAGTCTCCGGGATGCGCCTTTGAGCATTCCCCGCCTCTTCTCCAAAAGCAGGTGCCGCCTGCACGCCTTTTTCCAGTTTATCTTCTATCACACGGACTCGCTCCGAGAGGGAAGCCGAATCTGTCTCCATACTCGGGCGGCACAATTTGATCAATGCGATCTCGATCAGGATACGCTTCTGGGAAGCGTATTTGATCTGTCCGGACAATTCGGAAAAAATACGGATATAGCGCATAATGGCTTCCGGCTGTACTTTCTGTGCTTCTTCCTTTAATCGGAGCAGATTTTCGGAAGAAACGTCGATGATCTCTTCTATCGCATCGGATGTCCTGACAAGCAGAAGATTCCGCAGATACCATGTGAAATCCGTCACAAACTGCGTTAATTCCCTTCCCTGCATGACGATCTCTTCCAACAGGGCGATGCAGCCGAGCACATTCTGCTCAAGCACATCCCCGAACAATCTGCCGAACACTCCGGTATCCACCGCTCCCAGTACATCGAGTACCTTATCATACGTAAGTTCCTGCCCGAAATGAAATGCAATACACTGATCCAAAAGACTCAGCGCATCACGAAACGAACCGTCGGCTGTTTTGGCGATATAACGAAGCGCTTTATCTTCTACCGTTATCTGTTCTATTGTCATCAGTTCACGAAGCCTGTCGGTAATGGTGTCTATCGCTACTCTTCTGAAATCATACCGCTGACAGCGGGAAAGGATCGTGATCGGTATTTTGTGTGACTCCGTTGTCGCCAATATAAATATGACATAGGAGGGCGGTTCCTCCAGCGTTTTCAGCAGCGCGTTAAAGGCGCCGATCGAAAGCATATGAACCTCGTCAATAATATAAACCTTATATTTCCCCTCAGTCGGCGAATAAGATACTTCATCCACGATCTCTCTGATATTATCCACGCCGTTATTCGAGGCCGCATCGATTTCTATTACATTCATGCTGACACCGGCGGCGATTGCTTTACAAAGCGCACATTCCCTGCACGGACTTCCATCCACAGGATGCTCGCAGTTTACCGCCCTGGCGAAAATTTTGGCGACCGTCGTCTTCCCTGTTCCCCGTGTCCCGCAGAAAAGATATGCGTGCCCGACCCGTTCGCTCTTTATCTGATTCTTAAGTGTTGTTACGATATGCTCCTGCCCTTTGACATCTTCAAAACAATCCGGCCGGAACTTTCGATAAAGTGCTGTATATGACATTTGAAACAACGCTCCTAATCGCCGAAACTGATACCCGTCATTTTAGCTTCCTGAACGATCGTGGCATCCGGAGATACCATTTTCAATTTACCTGCAACTTCTTCCAACGGTACCTTAACGACTTCTCTGTTCTTATACCCTACCATAAAACCATATTCGCCCTGCAAGATCAGTTTACCTGCCTCCGCGCCAAGACGGGTCGCAAATACACGGTCATACGGACACGGACTGCCGCCCCGCTGCGTGTGGCCCGGAACCGTTACGCGGACATCCTGTCCGGTCTTCTGCTGGATACGCGCCGCAATCTCATAAGAAACAGACGGATACGGATAGTTTTTCATTTTCTCTTTATATTCTTTCTTGGAAAGCTTGGCGTCTTCTTTGGAAATAGCGCCCTCAGCCACCGCCATGATCGTAAATTTGGACCCGCGTCCGATACGTCCATCGATCGCTTTTATAATTTTATCGATATCATAAGGAATCTCCGGAATCAAAATGATATCCGCTCCGCCTGCCATTCCGGCATTCAGTGTCAGCCAGCCGACTTTATGGCCCATAACTTCCACGATGAAGATACGGCCGTGGGAAGCTGCCGTCGTATGAATACAGTCGATGCAGTCCGTGGCAATGTTTACCGCGCTCTGGAATCCGAAGGTCATATCCGTTCCCCACAGATCGTTATCGATAGTCTTGGGCAGCGTTACTATGTTTAATCCCTCTTCTCTTAACAGATTGGCTGTTTTATGTGTACCGTTGCCGCCCAGAATGACAAGACAGTCCAGTTTCAGCTTATAGTAATTCTGTTTCATGGCCTCAACCTTATCAAGGCCGTTTTCGTCCGGTTCTCTCATCAGCTTGAAAGGTGTCCTGGAACTTCCGAGAATCGTGCCGCCTTTTGTCAGAATACCTGAAAAATCCATACCGGTCAGCATACGGAAATCCCCGTAAATAAGTCCCTTATACCCTTCTAAAAAACCATAGATCTCTACAGCTTCCCCGCTACAGGATAAACATTTCACAACGCCTCTCATCGCTGCATTCAGCGCCTGACAGTCGCCGCCGCTTGTTAACATACCGATTCTTTTCATTCCAATTCCTCCTTTAACATACTTTTCCATCATAATACGTTATCATTGATCGAAAACACCATAAATAAATTATATAATATTTTAAAAACCATCACAACTGCTTTATTACGAAATGCTTTTCACAGAACTGCGCCTAACAAATAAGCCTGTGAAGACCAAAACTTCACAGGCTTATTCTGCTATGAGCGGAGACGGCGGGATTCGAACCCGCGTGCCCCGAAAGGCAAACTGATTTCGAGTCAGCCCCGTTATGACCACTTCGATACGTCTCCATATGAAACAAATTATATCGACTTAATCATTCCCCGTCAACTCCCGGATTCATTTTCCTGCAATTTTTTTTATTTATTCGTCCAAATATCTGAAATAACCGATCTCCTGTTTTAATTCTTCTGCGCATTGCTGCAGATTTGCAGCGGATTCATTAATGAGCGAAACGGAAGAATCCAGTTCCTGCGCTTCGGCCGTCGTCTCTTCCGTAATCGCAAGGGAATTCTGGGATATCGCGCTCAGGTTCTCCGAAGCGCCTACCAGTCTTGTCTTGGAATCATTCAGATAAACCGTACTGTCCGCGAGGGCATCAATTTCCTTTACGGAATGAATAATGCCTTCATTTACCTTCATAAATACATCTTTAACCGCCGCTACCGTTTCATTCTGTTTCTGAATGCTTCTTTGGATCTCATCCATTGTGGCAACGGCATTGCCTGCATCCACAAGCAGATTCTGCACAACTTTATCAATAGCCGCCGCCGACTGGTTCGACTGTTCCGCGAGTTTCTGGATCTGGTCGGCCACAACGGCAAATCCCCTGCCCTGTTCCCCTGCTCTTGCTGCTTCTATGGACGCATTCAGAGCAAGAAGATTGGTTTCCTCCGCAATGGAAGCAATCAGCTCCGTAGCCGACCGGATCTGCTGTGCAGAACTGTTGGTCGTATTCGTCTGCTGCGCGATCACATCCATCCGGCTGCGGACATCTTCATCCACGTTCTCAAGCTCTTCTACTGTATTCACTCCTTCCGTACCGCTGATCCTGATCGCGTCCATATCTTCTCTTAAATTGTTCAGCGCATCGGTGGACTGTTCGATCATCCTGCCGATCTGTACCACGTCCGTAGAAACATTTTCCGTCTGCTGTGACTGTCCGGTCAATTCCGCTGTGATTTCCTGCATATTGGCAGTCACGTGATCCGCCGCCTGCGTCGTAGACTCCGCAACCTGATTCATATCATCTGCCGAATCTTTTAATACTCTGGCTGTTCCTGAAATCTGGGAAACCAGTTCTTTTAATTTTTCATTTAATTGCTGCGTACTATAAGCTATACTGCCAAGTTCGTTATGATGCGAAAGATCCTTCTCTTCGATCTCGCGGGTCAGATCGCCTTCCGACAATGCCGTTAACGTATCGGACAGCCGCAAAAGCGTGGCAATCATTCTTCTGACCAGAATAATAACGACTCCGCTTGCAATGATCAATGTTCCTGCCATAAAGATCAATACCTGTACCAATACCGCGTTAAAAAGCGTATCATCGACTTTTCCTTTTAAATAAATAAACAACAGTGCAACTGCCTCTGTCCCCAGGATAAATACAGGCAATAAAGCCAGGATCAATATGTAGGTTTTTAAGCTCCCCCGCTTCTTTTGTTTTTCCTCCATACAAAAACCCCTTTCCATACACATGTTAATAAGTATTATAAATACCGCTTTATTATAACAAATTTGCATACTGTTTTGCAACCGGCGCATCAGGTGCAACAAAACTTATTTTTTCCTTCTCTAATAGGTATACGGATGATACGATAGCTATAGATCCGAATATGTTAGAACGGAGGAGCAACAATGCTGACACTTGTCAAAAAAGCGATACACGGCGACAAAGAAGCTTTCCTAAAGCTCATGGATATCCACAAACCGGTCATGCTGCGTGTTGCACACGGTTATCTTGCACAGGACGCCGATGTCGCTGATGCCATGCAGGATACAATCCTGGACGCCTACGAACATCTTTCTTCCCTGAAAGAACCCCGTTATTTCAAAACATGGCTGATCCGGATCCTGCTCAATAATTGCAACCATATTTACCGGAAGAATCAAAAGTATACCTCCTTAGACGAAGTTTCCGTAAATTTATCCGATGCTTCACAGGAAGTAGATACGCCTCTTTTTAAATTCCGCGAACTGCTTTCTTACGTATCGGAAGAGAACAGGCTCTGTTTCCAGCTGTATTTCGGCGAAGAGCTGACGACCCGGGAGATTGCGGACATCCTTCATATCAACGAAAGTACGATCCGAAGCCGCATGCATCGTGAGAAAATGAAACTGAAAATTAAGCTTGCACAAAACGGTTACGCCGTTTGGTCCGGAAAGGAAGGTGCTCTGTCATGAAAAAAGAACATGTTGATCCCGAATTATATGAGATTCTTCACTTTAAGCCCAAAACAACACCGGAAATACAAGATAAGATCGACGATGCCTATGAACGGATCAGATACGGCAAAGAGGACAGGCATTCGAGAAAAAGACGCCGCGCCTATTTTTATCTGGCTTCTGCTGCCGCCGTTATTTTTATTCTCGGTTTTTTAGGCTTCAGCAATCCTGCCCTTGCCGGTAAAATTCCCTTTATCGGGAGAATTTTCAGGCTGATTGAGAACAAGGTCGGTTACCCGGGTGACTTCAGCAGCAATTCGATCCCTCTTGCCGATCCGGAAACGGAAAATAACGATACGGCTCAGGCAGGCGATGACACAGACAGAGAGAATAACGCCGCCGGCACAAATACAGGCGATTCACAGACTTCCGAGTCCAAAACAGACTCCTATACACAGACTAACGGAGGCATTACCGTAACGCTCTCCGAAGCCTGTTATACGGAAATGGCCCTTTATTTCTCTCTGGAACTGTACAGTGAAGAAGGGTTTCCGGAAGATTTTTGCAAGATAAAAACTATGGAAGACTATGTGCTCTCTTATGATAATCTGTATATACGCTGCAGCCAGGAGCTTGACTTCTCACAGGCGGATCCTGCATTATATATTACCGATAAGGTCACCTGTTCAGCGGAATACGGACTGCCCACGCCTCACTACATCAACGGAAACTACATGGACTCCCACACTTTCCTGGGCGTGATCCGGATAGACATTGATGAGATAAAAAGAGCGCTTAACGTCGATGCCCTGGCGCCGGAATTTACGTACTCGCTTGATATCCTTGAATTCTGGGGCGAGCTGAATACGTACACAGAATCGACGGCGACTTTGCCGGACACAGGTGAAACGATCGTCTTAAAAGATCCGGAGAGGAAATATTACAACGGTCCCTGGCATTTTACGGTGCCCGTATCGATCGATCAGACACAGACCATAACCAAAGAGATCATGGAAACAAACGAAGAGGGAGTCGGTATTTCCCGTGTTACCAAAACACCATATGAGATCAAAGCTTATGAAATTCTGCCGGATGGCGCCTTCAATGGGGATTACTTTGTTTCGATCACGGATGCCGACGGCAAAATACTGGAATCCCAGGGAGAGCTTGCAGAAGTGTATTCCACTTACGGAAGAAATACGGATACCATACACATCTATGTCGTGGATTATACTACCTATATGGATGAATGCCGCGGTAAAAATGCGTACCTGCTCCCGGAAAAAGCTCTCTTCCACACAACCGTCAACTGGTAACATATGCTGTTTGCGTGTGCTAAGAACTTGCTAAATCCGTGTTAATTTTGTGTTTCTTTCCTGTTCAGGTTCCGTTAAAAAAGCCCTCTTTCTATTTTGCCTTTTCATGACAGTGATTATAATGAATCTGGATAAATTACAAAGTAGAAAGAGGGAAAACAAATGAACATAGGTATGCTTATTATTGCCATTATCGGTGGTGCGGCCGGCCTTCTCAGTACTCTGTATCTGGTTGTCAGCCTTCCTGCCGTGATCATATGGAAAATTTACCGCCATTTTCGGTTCGGATATTCTCTCAATGCCTGATATCTGCAAAAGCATTGAAGACTGAAAGGCCAACAATATGAAAATGAAAAAGCGCCGTTTTCTCCCGGCGCTTTTTCATATCCCCTATACAGATCTCCACGTCATGTCCTTTATTGTCTGTTGACTATAATAGAATAAACGAAACATCCTATCAAAGAAACAGCGACAAGTCCGATAATAATAAATTCTACGATACCTAATCCCATTTCCTTATTCCTCCTGCCATATTGCGAAATATATGTCCTTTTACACACTAAAAGTCTATCATACCGGTTTGAGCTTTCACAGTAAAACGGTGTCTTTTTAACGTCTTTTTAGCGTATTCTTTGCATTTTTTTAATATCCGCCCATTTCTTTTTAGCATTTTCTTAACATCTCTTTTCTTTCTTTTTGTCCTAAAAACGGTATAATGAACTCATAATAAAGCAACAGACCAACGATGAACGGAGGGCAGTTATGGATTCCAAAAAACGAAAAAATTTCGCAATCGCTTCTCTTTGTATGGCGCTTGCAACGGCACTTGCCTTTCTGTTTTTCCATTTCGTGCCCAATAACGGCAGCAATATTGCGCTGATATATATTCTGGCGCTCATTATCATTGTGCGCTTTACGGATGGCTATCTGCCCGGCGTCCTTTCCTCGGTGATCGCCGTGATCTGCGTCAACTTCCTTTTTACCTATCCCTATTTTGCATTGAATTTTACGCTGACCGGCTATCCGATCACTTTTCTCGAAATGCTGGCTGTAACGCTTTTTACAAGTACCATGACCACACATATGAAAGAACAGGCGAAACTGATCGCAGAACGGGATAAACTATTATCGGAAGCAGAAAAAGAAAAGATGCGCGCCAATCTGCTAAGAGCCGTTTCCCACGATCTGCGTACGCCGCTCACCGGTATCATCGGCGCCAGTTCTTCTTATCTGGAAAACAGCGCATCACTGCCGGAAGAAGAAAAAAGTAATATTGTCATGCATATTCAGGAAGATGCAAACTGGCTCCTCAATATGGTGGAAAACTTATTATCCGTAACGAGAATCTACAGCCAGTCGTCTAAAATAAAAAAGACCGACGAATCGGTAGAAGAGGTCGTATCGGCTGCCATGAACCGTCTGAAAAAAAGGATTCCAAACGCCGCCATAAAGGTGACTGTCCCGGACGAACTGCTGATCATTCCAATGGATGCCGTCTTAATAGAACAAGTACTGTTTAATCTGCTGGAAAATGCGATCATCCACTCTAAGAGCTCTGAACCGATCCTGTGTTATGTACTGGACGACAATAAGACCGTCACCTTCAACGTCAAAGACTTCGGGATCGGCATTGACCCTGGCAGGCTTCCCATGATCTTCGATGGCGCTCCCTATATCGGCAGCGCGGAGTCCGACTCAAACAAAGGAATGGGCATCGGTCTGTCGATCTGCAAAACGATCATTCTTGCACACGATGGCACAATTGACGCCTGCAACCATGAAAACGGAGCTGTATTTTACTTTTCACTGCCAAAGGAGGCCGCCCTATGAACCCCAAGAACCAGCTTTTACTCATTGAAGACGAACGCAACATATGCAATTTTATTATGACGATCCTGAAATCCAACGACTACAAAATGACATATGCCCTCAACGCAGAAACCGGTCTTTCTCTTGCCGCCTCGCAGTGTCCGGATCTGATCCTGCTGGATCTGGGACTTCCCGACCTGGATGGTATCGAAGTAATCCGAAAAATAAGGAGCTGGAGCAACGTCCCGATCATCGTCATTTCTGCCAGAACGCAGGAAAAAGAAAAGGTAGAAGCGCTCGACGCAGGAGCAGATGATTATATAACCAAGCCTTTTGGTTCCTCCGAACTTGTGGCCCGCATCCGCAGCGCACTGCGCCGCGCCGCTTCCGGCAGCAATTCCTCATCCCGGACACAGCAGAAATATATTGCGGGTGATCTCGTTATTGACTATGAAAAACATATCATTACGATCCATCATGAGATTGTACATTTTACGCAGATCGAATATAAGATTCTGACTTATTTGTCGCAGAATGCAGGCCGTGTGATCACTTATGACTCCCTGATCTCGCATGTATGGGGACCTTTTGCCGACAGCAATAACCGCATCCTTCGTGTCAATATGGCCAATATCCGCAGAAAGCTGGAGAACAACCCCGCCGACCCGCAATATATTTTCACAGAGATCGGCATCGGCTACCGCATGGTCGATAACGAAAACACATAGTATTGCCGGTCCAAATATGATAAAATGTTCACAATGGGGAAAGAGGTGGACATATGATGGAGCGTGACGAAAAATATATGAAAGAAGCGATAAAGCAGGCCAAAAAAGCCTACTCACTTGGAGAAGTGCCGATAGGCTGCGTTATCGTCTATGAAGATAAAATCATCGGAAGGGGTTATAACCGGCGAAATACCGATAAGAATACACTGGCACATGCAGAAATAACCGCGATCAATAAAGCAAGCAGAAAAATGGGCGACTGGCGGTTGGAAGGCTGTACCCTTTATGTTACATTAGAACCCTGTCAGATGTGCGCAGGCGCCATTGTTCAGGCCCGTATAACCGAAGTCGTGATGGGCAGCATGAATCCCAAAGCAGGATGCGGCGGTTCTATCCTCAACATCCTGGAAATGCCACAGTTCAATCACCAGGTCATCGTCAGAAGGGGCGTTCTGGAAGAAACCTGCTCTTCCATGCTGACCGCCTTTTTCAAAGAACTGCGGATACGGAAAAAGTTGAGTTGACAAATCGTATAAAAAACAGTATACTTATAAAACCGTGCAGCCGGGGCGTTAGCGGTGCCTTGTACCTACAATCCGCTCTAGTAGGGGTGATGCTTGATCGAGGGCTTCTTCTTGTGCAGCTGCCCTTTATAAGTGGCGTTGAAGTTCGGGTCTTACGCAATGGGAATCCATGAACCGTGTCAGGGTGGGAACACAGCAGCACTAAGTGGAAGCTTCCATGTGCCGTAAGGGTGCCTGGCGGAGTTAACTGTAAAGGTAACGTGCATGAGCGGCGTTCAACAGAAAGCGCACGGTTTTGATTTTTATTCGTGCTGTGCCTTCGCTTTCTTTTCTCTCTTCACCTGATACATATTCTGATCCGCCAGTTCGACGAGTTTTTCAAGACTTATTTTCTCCGCATCCTGTTCTATATGATATCCGATGCTCGCGTCCAATTTATATGACCTGGTATATCGGATATTATACTGCCTGATTGCACTCTGTATTCTGCTGATATAGTCGCGGATTTCCTCCTCGGAATATCCGTTTACGACGACCACGAATTCGTCTCCGCCATACCGTACCAGCAATTCACCGTGTCTGCGGCAGGATTCCATAATATTGGCCATAGCCTTGATATACACGTCACCTTCCTCATGCCCGTACAGATCGTTCACCTTTTTCAGAGAATCCATATCGGCAAAAATTACCGCAGCAGAAATCTTCCGGCGCCTCGCTTCATCCAGAATTTTGGGCGCAAACTTATTATAACCGGCCCTGTTATTTACACCGGTCAGCTCGTCCAACAGCCACATACGGCTTAAACGGCCAAGCATCGCATTCATCGTATCCTGTCTGCGCACCGTTTCAAGCGCATTGTCTATACTCAATATGAAGTGTCGGAAAAACCGGTTTTCCAACGCCGGTCTGTAGTTTCCCACCACACAATAACCAAAGCAATACTCCTGGTGATGCAGAGGCATGACCAGATAAAAATCTCCGTTATTGCCTTTTTTACAGGAAGGCGGAAGCAGTTTATTCTTGGAAAACCCGTCATAGCTGTTAAAAATACCCTTTTCGTATGCAAGAGGCACCCATATATCTTCCATATAAACCGTTTCGTCTCTTCCGCGCTCTTTTCCTTCTGCCATACGTTCCAGTTCTTCGTAATAATCCTTAATATTCCCGCACATGCACAGATAGAAATATTCCGGACCAAGCTGCTCTATATACCGCTTTGCACATTCCATAAAGTCATCAAAAGTCTCCAGGCCCGTAAACTCCGCAGCACAGCTTTTTAACATTTCCAGATTGTCGTCTACCATGACCGATTTTTTCACATACATTTCCTGCAGTTCCGCATGTGTATAACTGTGCTTTTTTTCACATCCGCATGACTGGGAAAAGATCGGTTTGCCGAAGATTGTATTTTCTTTGGGCGCTTCTTCCCCCCGAATGACCTGTTTTAACAATTTATAAGCCATTTCAGCCGCAGCGTATTCCCCACGCCTCACCGTTGTCAGGCGGGGATGGTTCAATTTGGCGATAGAGCTGTTATCATAGCCTGTCACAAGCAAATCTTCCGGCACCCGATATCCTGCCTCCTGCAAAGCGAGGATCGCTCCTATCGCCATTTCGTCATTGGCTGCTATGATCGCATCAGGCATCGGCATGTCCGCCTCTAAAAACGCCTTTACCGCTCTGATGCCGCTCTTATATGTATAATCTCCCCCCGCTATCATTTTCTCATTCCACTGCAGATGCTGCGCATCCATCGCTTCCTTATAAGCTGCCAGACGCTGTTCGGCATCCTGATTCCCACATGGTCCCGAGATATAATAGATCGTTTCCGCATGGTGCTTTTGCACCAAATGTTCAACAATGGCCTGTATTCCCGTCCGGTTCTCCAAATAAATACAGACCGCGCCTTCCCATTTCACCATCAAAGAAACGCACGGCACCCCTGCTTTTTTTATTTTAACGTTCAGTTCTTCTATGATATTTGGATCATGGATGGTATCCGGACTGATAATAACGCCATCATATTGTGTGAAATCCGGCAGCTGATAAATATTATATTCTCCATTTTCATATTTAAAACGCGACTCATAATTCCAGCCGTCACACGTAAATATATAGACGTTCGTTCCCTCCGGAAGCGCATTATCCAAAATACCGTTAATCGTCCTTTTCTGACTGTCAAAGCCTACTGCGCCCAATAATACCGCAATATTCATCCCCTTATTCACTCCGATCACATTGCTTTATTTTGTATATATTGTAGCATGTTTCAGGCTTTTCGACCATATTAAAGCTCCACTTTTCGTAGATAATATCCAAATTTCCCTTCTTCTGCCCCGCCTCCTTCACATTCAAACGCCTCAAACCCAAACATCAGGGCAACCATTTTTTCTCTTTCATAAAAGACGCCCGGCACGCCAAGATAAAAACCGTTTTCTTTCCCCAGTATTAAATAACGATAGTTATAAAATCCGTGCAGCAAAAAGCTGTTATTAACAAGATGCTGGTAATTTTCACGCAGAATAACAAAATCTTTTGGCGCCAGTTTAACATAGATCCTGTTATCACCGTACGGATGGATCTGCTCATACGTGGACATAAGCTGTTCCCATTTATTCTCATATAACGGTACATACTCCGTCTTCCCCATCCGTTCTTTTCTCGCCGCGGACTTCGGCGCATATTGCCGCTCCATCGCTTCCACTTTCTGTCTTTTTCCATGGATATTTGTATATCTGCCGTCATAGATATTCGTTTCCGATTCCTTTCTCCCGAGTCGTTCTCTTTCTTCAGGCCGTGTCCCTCCCACGGATAGCGCTTTTTCTTCGGACTGTATTCCTCTTTCGTACCGTTTCCCTTCTTCGGACCACATTATGCTTTCGGATTGCTCCCTTTCCTCCGGACGCATTTCACTCCCGGTTTGTTCCCTTTCCTCTGGACGTATACTTCTTCCGGATTCTTCTCCTTTTTCAGGCTGCATATCTCTTTCGGATTCTTCTCCTTTTTCAGGCCGCATATCTCTTCCGGATTCTTCCCTTTCTTCGAAACGTTTGTCTCCTTCGGAGTGCACGTTATCCCTGGACCGTGTGCTTTCCCCGTATTGTATGCTTTCGTTTCCTTTAAATTGGAGCTTTTCTTCAAACTTCATGTTTCTCTTAGATTCCATGCTTTTTTCGAACTGTACGCCTCTCAGTGGTTCTTCCGCTTCTAAAACGGCCTCTTTTCTCTCCTCCACCTCTTTAAGGATTTTACTTTCCCCTTTTATCTTCTTTGTCATAGACAGTATGATTTCTGCCCGCAGGATTTGCTCTTCTGTCTCTCCTGTCCATTTGCCGTTTCCTTCTCTTACCAGAAGCATATCCGCCTCCCGCCATCCGCTTTCACTCTGCAGACGGATGGGAAAACTGCCGGACAGCTCCGTGAACAGTTTTTTTACCTGTATTTCCAGACAGTACCGGCCCTGTTTTTTCTCCGTTTTGAGATAGCCAAGACAGCTTCCTCTTATTTCACCCTCGAACAGGTGCATATAAATAATTTCTTTCTGATACATGCTTTCACCTCTCTGTGTTTAATATATATGTTGGACATACTAAAAAAATACCGGATGATTTCCCATCCGGTATGTTCACAAAGCAATATTGAAGTTAACAATATACCATATTAATATTCCAGCGAGTCCAAATAACGCATATAGTTTACGACCATAAGCGCAATTTTGAAAGTAAGTGCATCGTCAAATGTACGGATATCCAGTCCCGTACTCTTGGCCAGTTTTTCGATCCGGTATACGAGCGTATTTCTATGAACGAACAGCTGTCTGGAGGTCTCCGATACGTTCAGATTGTTCTCGAAGAACTTATTGATCGTTGTCAATGTTTCGTCGTCCAGATCGTCCGGCACATTTGAGCCGAATATCTCATCAATGAAGATACGGCATAGATTGACCGGAAGCTGGTATATCAGGCGGCCGATCCCCAGATTGCCGTATGCCGTTACCTTTTTCTCTTCATAGAAGATCTTCCCTACATCCAGCGCCATTTTAGCTTCCTTATAAGATTTCGAAACCTCTTTCAATTCTTCCACAATCGTTCCGTATGACACGCGGACATTCATCATTGCTTCCATGTTCATCATATCTACGATCGTATAAGCGATTCTCTCCAATCCGGCATAGCCCTCGTCGGGAGACAGCGCCTTTATCAGAATGACATTTCTTTCATCCACAGCCGTAATATAATCCCCGATCTGTGAAGAAAACATTCCGTTTAACAATTCCGCTGCCGGATTTTCCTTATCATCTCCTGTTTCTATCAGAAAAACCGCACGCGGCACGGAAACTTCTATATGCAGCTTTTTGGCGCGGTTATAAATATCCACCAAAAGCATATTGTCCAATAATAAATTCTGGAAAAAATTGTTGCGGTCAAATCTCTCTTTGTATGCAATGACCAAATTCTGCAGCTGGCTTACAGCTACCTTTCCGATCATATAGGTGTCTTCCCCTGCGCCCCTTGCATCCAATACGTACAGCAGTTCTCCTTCATCCAGAATCTTTAACAGATGATGTGTGCCTATTACCTGACTGTCAGCCGGAGATTCTGCAAATTCCGTAATCAGGTTCAAAGAAAGGTCGTTCAGTTCAAATGTAGATGCCACTACATTTCCTTCCAGATCCAATACGCACAAATCTACTCTGGTGATGGCCTTCAATTCCTCTATACTCGTTTTAATAACCTGTCCTGAAATCATATCGATACCATACCTTTCCTCTCTGGCTGTAAAAACAAAGTTTCACAATTACCTTTATACTTTAAGAAAAAAGGAGATGCACATCTGCATCCCCTTTTGTAATTCATTGTGACTAGTTTGTAATAACCTGCTCTGTCTCTTTATCGAATACATGAATCTTCTCAACGTCAAACGCAAATTTAACTGTGTCACCAGGTCTTGCTGTTGTACGGGAATCAACTCTGGCTGTAATCGGGAACTCAGCAAGATCAAAGTATAAGTAAACTTCCGCACCAAGCAGCTCGTATACTTTAATGTTAGATTCGAATACACATTTAGCATTCTGAATGTATGCTTCGGAATCATATACATCTTCCGGACGAATACCGAATGTAACAGTCTTTCCTGCATAACCGCCATCGATCAGCTTTTTGGATTTTGCTGCCGGAAGCGGAATGCTGCTGCCAGCTACTTTCAGGCTTGCAGTGTCGCCGCTTACTTCTACAACTGCATCTAAGAAGTTCATCTGCGGAGATCCCATGAATCCTGCTACGAACAGGTTCTGCGGTTTCTGATATAAGTTCTGAGGCGTATCTACCTGCTGTACAACACCATCTTTCATAACAACGATTCTGGTACCCAGTGTCATAGCTTCTGTCTGGTCATGTGTTACATAGATGATTGTTGTGCCCAGTCTCTGATGCAGTTTGGAAATCTCAACACGCATCTGCACACGAAGTTTAGCATCCAGGTTTGAAAGCGGTTCATCCATAAGGAATACCTTAGGATTACGTACGATCGCACGTCCCATAGCAACACGCTGTCTCTGACCACCGGACAAAGCTTTCGGTTTACGATCAAGAAGAGGAGTTAAGTCAAGAATCTTAGCAGCTTCTTTAACCATTTTATCAATTTCGTCCTTCGGTACTTTTCTTAATTTCAGACCGAATGCCATATTGTCATATACAGACATATGAGGATACAGAGCGTAGTTCTGGAATACCATCGCGATATCTCTGTCTTTCGGCTCTACATCATTAACAACTCTGTCACCGATCTTTAACTCACCGGAAGAAATATCTTCCAGACCAGCGATCATACGAAGTGTTGTAGATTTACCGCAACCTGAAGGTCCTACGAAAATAATAAACTCCTGATCTGCGATTTCAAGGTTGAAATCTTTTACTGCTTCGAATCCGTTAGGATATACTTTGCAGACATTTTTCAATGATAAACTTGCCATGTGCTTATGCCTCCTAAATTATTTGTTTGTTGGTTTCTATATGATTATACAGCGATAATCAAGTCTGGATTTAGTATAACGGACTTTCATGTCCTTTTCCATACCATTATTTCACAAAGATTTTGCTTTCCATTGTAAATATTGCTTATTTTCCATAGCCAAATCTTTTTTTACTGACAACTTGACGAAGAATTGCTGTGATTCTTGTACACATTGCCCAAGATTTTGCTCTAATTACTTTCTTCCAGCCATTTTTCCTTATAAAAAGCAAGCTGATTTTTGCCTCTCTCTTTCGCTCTGTAAAGCGCCTTGTCCGCCGCTTTATAAATACTTTCAAAGTCCGAGCCTTCTTCCGGGAAAATAGCGACACCGATACTTGCCGTTGCTGAATATTTCGTATATTCTCCGGCCTTAAAGTCTTTGAAGAAGTCTTCCACCTTCTTAGCTTCTTTTCTGACATCTCCGGCCTGTGTAATATTTTTCAGGAAAACGATGAATTCATCCCCGCCGGCACGTCCGACGATGTCCGTAGCCCTGAAGATCGTGCTGATCTGCTGCCCGAGAGAACGAAGCACCTCGTCACCGAAAGCATGTCCCATCGTATCGTTTATCTTCTTAAAGTTGTCAATATCAAGAATAAACATCATAGACTGCGCATTCGGATTCCTGGCAATAAATTCTTTAATCTTACGCTCTGTGGCCAGTTTATTGTTAAGTCCGGTCAAAAGATCGGTATCGGCTTTTTCCTCAAGCTGTTTCTGTTTTTTGATATTGTATATTTTACTGACGATATTGATAATGGCAACCATGCAGATGAATACAAAAATAACGGCGATCAGCTGGTACATCATATTCTTTACGTCTTTCCACTGCTGCGCCACAAGTCTGTCGATATAGGTCTGCGGAATTCCCGTCACCATTGTCCATTCATTGATCCCGGTCGGTACATATACAAGCGAATTTTCCGTATCGCCCATTTTAACGGCCGTCATTCCGCTCGTGCGGTTGACAATGCGGCTCTTCATCTTTTTGGACGCTTCCGCATTGGCAGCTTTTAACGCTTCATATATGTTGTCGCCCTGCTCCCATTGATTGGAAGTGCCGGAGGCAAGCAGAACCGTTCCATCCGCATCGATAAGCGATACAATATTCCATGCTACGAAATCGTTCTTTTTTACGACCGCCTCAAAATTATTCAGCGGATAAAAAAGAAGCATGCGTCCGATTCCATCCGGATGATTTATCGGTATACTGACTACGATTGCATTCCTGCCTTTAATCCCATCATCCGATACAAACAGCTCCGTCGTTTCTGCCGCCGCCTTTACCGCCTCAAAGTACTCTTTGTCCGCAATGGAAACATATTCTCCCTCGCTGTTTATCCCTATTCCCGACGCATCACACAAATAGATCTCATATGTACCGGAATATTTTCTGGCAATTGCAAGCATCTCCGTGGCATTAGCGGAATCCCATTTCACTTTTTTCTCCAAAAGCGCTGCGATCGGCTCTCCTACGGTTTTATACAGTGTAAGCTCATCTGTCAGATTCTCAAGGCAGGTCTGCGCCGATTCGGTCATATTTTTCGTAACCGTATCATGGGCTTTCGACCTGCTTTTTGTCGAAAAATTGAAAACCATGACCATCAGCGCTATTATCAAAAGTACTGACGGCCCGATCCACTGCACCGCTACCGACTTCGTTTGATTATCCATTTTCTTCCTCATTTCTCTCGTCTGTATCGATAGAAAACTCATAATCCGAAACGACCGCTTCCGCCTCAGGCTCAAATTTTCTAAAAATCTTGCTGTATAAAAAAGCTGAAAGATATGCCGGCAACGAGATACCGAACATCATTACAAAAATTCCCGCATACGCCGAAAAGTATAAAATAACGGCGGGCAGCAACAATATTACTATCATCAGAATCGTCCTGGGCAGATTTAATACTGCCATCAAAAAGGCATTCTTTAATGTATTTTTAATCGTATTGTCAAATCTTGCCAGTATCGGGAACACATAGACCGATATCATCAGCAAGATCACCCCAAGCGCCAGTATAAATATAACAAACGCTTTCGGGAACTGCACACCGGAATAAGTAAAGATCAGAAAATCCCCCGTATATACCAATATCACGAGCAGCATGAGCACCCACAGGATCGTCGCCTGTCTGAAATTCTGTTTAAATGATTTGAAAAATCCTCTGATCAGATATCCTTCTTCTCCCCGTACGATCTTTAACAGCACATAGTGCATTCCCGTACACGCGGCGCCGATCGTAAAGACCGGAAGGCAGCAGAAGATCATCAAAAAATTTAAGATCATCAGATCTCCTACCAGGTTCAAAAACCGCATAAACGGACTTTCCAAATCAAAAATTCTACCCATGCCGATCAATATCCTCTTTTCTTTCCTTCATTATAGTACAAAACCGTCCAAAAAAACCAGTGAATTTACAAAAATTTTATAAAAAATTGCCGAAAAAATATCATCCGTCTATTTTTTAAAACGCTTACTGATCTGTGCATACTGTGAATTCAGCATCTGGTACATTCTCAGAACCTCTGCGGACTCTTTTTCCACGCTCATCATGATATTATCGTAGAAATTGACAAATGTATTCACGATCTGTTTATCCAGACGATTTTTGGCCGCTTCCTCACTCAGAACGACAATAACCAGATCTTTGTCTAACGGCTTCCTGTAATTTCTCTTATTTATCATACCGGTGACCGTATCGGCTATCTGTAATACTTTCTGCTCCTGGCTCATCTGATTCGCTTTTAATTTCTTCGGATAGCCGCCGCCATCATCCCGCTCATGATGTCCGAGTACAATAGACAGAACATCTTCCCGCAGTATATTACTCAATATTTTCTCCGCTACGCCTACATGCATCCTGACGCGCTTAATCTCCTCGGAGTTCAGTCTCTTCGGCGCTTCGACGATTTCTTTCGGGACCGCCAGCATTCCAAGATCATGAAGCAGCGCTCCGTAATACAGCCTTTCCTTCATATCTTCCGTCATCAAAAGTTTACTGGCCAGCTCGTCGCAAATATGTATCGTCGTGATTGTATCGACCACGCACTGCTCACTGCGGAATCCGGTACAGTACATGAGCATATCGCAGAACTTCTTTTTTCCTTCATTGGAAAAAATCATGAAATCGATGATGTATTCCAGTTCTTTCTTATACTCTCCCGTTTTCAGCCTGGTAAAAATATCATATTTCTTGGCGACTTCATAGAAGCGGTTCAATCCCGCTTCCGACAGTTTCGTGCCCGCCTGTTTATGGAACATCTGCATATTAAACTGGCTTCCCATAGCAGAATAATAAATATCCATCTTTTCTGCAATATTGATATAAGCCGCCAGTTCTTTATACTGATAATCCACCTTCTGAAGCTGTTCGTAATCCATATGATGATACATAATGACCTTGGCCAGTTCTTCTACGGGAGACAGATATTTAAAAAACAGATATCCGTAGATGGTATGCGCCCTGCTGTCTCTGGATTCATACCGCAGCATATCGTTTAATACGCCCGCCTCCGTCTTATAAGCGCCAATGTCGTGCAGCGCCGCTACCATAACGATATCCGCAAGTTCAAACTCTTCATAAGTCCCTGTGTCTTCCAGCATCTTATAAACCATATAGGCGACTCTGGCGCCATGATCCACTAATCTTGGGTGGATCAGCCGCAAGGTGTTCTGCATCAACACAAAAATATCTTTACTCTTAATATACTCCATGCCCTTCCATCCTTTTCTTCCATTCTGATACTCTGCCGCATCTCATGCCTGCCCTATAGTATAAATTCCATGGGGGTATATTTGATGCCGTCTTTTTCCTCTTCCGGTCTTAAATCCCTGAAACCCAGTTTATGATAGAATGCTACCCCGTACGGAGCCGCATTTACCGTTACCCTGTCAACACCTGCTTCCGAGAGCAGATATTCCCGCAGATATTCTATCAATGCACGCCCAATTCCCTGCCTGTGATATTTTTCATCCACAAAAAGCAGGGAAATATGAGAAGCATTCCGCAATGTGATCATACCGACGATTCTGTTATGATCAAGCGCTACAAACATCTGATATGCACCTAAAAGAAACATCCGGTGCAGTGTCGTATCCGTAATAAAATCCTCAAAGTGTCTGATGCCTTCCGCCGTGTAAATATCCGCTTCAAACCGCAGAAAGGTTCTCCAGGCCAGTGCCATCGCATCGTCCCATTCATCCCGGTATGCACTTCTGATCTGATACAGAACCTGCGGCACCGTTACCGTCCCCCTTCTTTTTTTCTATTTTAACGTATTTCTGTTCGATTTACAAGCGGCAGTCCATTTTCCAGCGCGTAGGCATTTTCCAGCGTTTCGGTGGCGATGGCCTGCATCGCTTCTTTCGTGAGAAAGCCCATATGCGAAGTGATCAGCACGTTGGGAAACGTCATCAGTCTGGCCAGGTTTTCATCCTTCATAATCTCATTGGATCTGTCTTCGTAAAATATACCTTCTTCTTCCTCATACACATCCAGTCCGACACCGCCGAATTTTCCCTGAACGAGTCCGTCTATCAATGCATCCGTATCGATCAGGCTTCCCCTCGACGTATTGACAAGATAAACGCCATCCTTCATTTTTCCGATGGAATCGGCATTTATAATGTGTCTCGTACCGGAAGTGAGCGGGCAATGCAGAGAAATGACGTCCGACCTTTTAAACAGCTCATCCAGTTCCACATAATCCACTTCCAGTTTTTTATTCGGATAAGGGTCATAGGCAAGCACCTGCATGCCGAAACCGTTAAAGATTCTGATCATTGCCTGTCCTATCTTCCCGGTCCCGATGACGCCTGCGGTCTTATGATACAAATCTACGCCGATCAGACCGTTCAGACTCATATTAAAGTCCCTTGTTCTGTTATAAGCTTTATGAATATGACGGTTTACCGTCAAAATCATTCCCATGGCAAATTCCGCCACCGCCTCGGGAGAATAGCTCGGCACACGCAGCACCAGAATCTTATCCTCTGCCGCTTTGATGTCTACATGATTAAATCCGGCGCTGCGCAGCAAAATTGCCTTTACTTTCATTTCATACAGCTTATCGATCATTTCTCCTGTCACATAGTCATTTACAAAAATACAGATCGCATCATACCCTCCGGCAAGATAGATCGTTTCTTCGCAAAAAGGCACCTCATAAAAATGAATATCAAATCCATAATCTTTTCCCATAGGTTCAAACCAGATCTTATCGTAAGGTTTGGTACTGAAAAATGCAATTTTCATAATATCTCCCATCCTTTCTCAGCCTGCAGATTTCGAAAGAATACATCAGCTCTTTCCATAATCTGCAGAGAAAAATCAACGTTTTTTAATGTTAGTATAATCAGAAAAAGTAAAAACATTCCGGCGAAAACCGGAATGTTTCAAATCACTGATCTGTCGGTGCAGCCTTTAAGAAAATAAATTTTTAAAAAATTCGGATACCGAAGCCGCCAAATCTTCGAAAAATCCCTTGACGGCGCTGGTAATGGCATTTCCTACGGCCTCATTAATGGCTTCATTGGCATTCTCAACGATCTCCAGTCCGTACTTTTCATACAGGCTCTGCGCCTGTTCAATCAGATAGTCTGCATTAAGGCCAAGAGAATCCAGCTTCTTCAGCAGATCGATGATCCGCCTCTTATCCTCTTCGGACAGACTGATCCCGAAATTCGCCTCTCCCTCGGCAATCGCTGCCCGCACGCTGTCTTCATTGCCGATATCCAGTTCACCGCCCGCGATCTTTCCCTTCAGCCATGCGATCAATGCTTCCGCTTCATCGGAACCGATATCTCCCTGTATGCTCTGTGCAAGTTCTCCCGTCGTGATCAGTTCATCAAGCGCCGTATCCAGAACATTGTCCGCTATTTCCTTATCCGCCATCACCTCATAGGCTTTCAGAGCGCCGATCAGTCCTGCCGTTCCCGATATCGGTGTCGGTGCAACGACGAGCACTTCCGTATCCTCCATGCCCGCAGTCATTAATGCGTTGCGGTACATGCCGGTCGTACAGTAATTGACGTTCTGTGTTGTCACCGTAACGCCGCTCCCCGGCTCCTTTCCGGTAATCTTTACACTGGAAAGAGATTTGCTTCCTATCACGGAAGCTTCCAGATAAGGATCCAGATATTCATGTTCCATCTCATTTGTAATATAAATTACCGTGCAGCCGGCCAGATCTTCTTCCGTAAGTCCCATTAATGAAAGCACTGTGGCACGCTGCTCATCGGATAAGTCCGCCCCAAGCGCAATGACCGTATCTTTCGTGTCCGCTGCCCTGGCTCTTATACCGCACGATATCAACAGACAAAACAGCGCGAGAACACCCAATAATTTTTTCATACACATACTCCTTGTCCGCTCCGCAGATTGTGCTGCGTCCTAAGCGATCCTCTGCAGGATCCAACGGTAAATATCTCCGTATATCTGTTCCCTGTCCGTCTCGTTTAACAGTTCGTGACGGTCATTTTCATATAATTTCATCTGTACATTCTGCATGCCGTGTTCTTTATAGGATTGATACACTTTCTCTATGCTTTTTCCGTAATTGCCTACCGGATCGTCCGCTCCGGCGATCAGATAGATCGGAAGCTGTTTGGGCATACTCTCTATCTTCTCTACATCATAACAGTTATGAATCAGCCGGAACAATGTCTCAAACCCGTTCAGTGTGAATATGAAACCGCACATAGGGTCAGCCATATATCTGTCCACATTGGCCGTTTCTCTGGAAAGCCAGTCATAAGGGGTTCTTGCCGGCATAAATCTGTCGTTAAAGCTTCCAAAAGACACCTTGTCGATAAATTTCCCCACATGCTTTGGTCCGCAGAACAGCTTCTGAACTGCCGTCACCGTTCTTGCAGTCAGAAGCGCCGCCTTCGACTGCATGCCCGTTCCTGCTATAATGGCTCCGTTTACGCCGCTCCCATAGCGGAACAGATAATTGCGCAGAATAAAAGAACCCATACTATGGCCAAGGATCAAATACAGCACGCCCGGATACTGTTCCTGCATTATTTTTTTCAGCCGGTGCACATCCCTGACAAGAACGTTGGCGGCATCCTCCTCACAGAAATATCCGTATATGCCGCCTTCCGGCACTGATTTCCCGTGTCCGAGATGATCCTCACCTACAACCAGTATCCCTTTGCCTGCCAGAAAACGGGCAAACGCATCATACCGGTCTATATGCTCTGCCATGCCGTGCACGATCTGGAATATGCACACCGGTTTCTCTACATCCGGTATCCATTTCACCGCATGTATTTTATTTTTTTGATCTCTGGAGTCGAAATAAAACTCTTCCTTCCGAATCATATCAATGTCCATGCCTTTCCTTCACTTTGCTTTTCCGATCAGCATATTTCCGCGCCTGCGGGCATCGGCTTTTCCGGTGTCATGAGCGCCAGGCTGCCATCTGCGTCTTCGGCGCATAAAAGCATACCCTCCGATACCATCCCCGCAATTTCTCTCGGCTGCAGATTGACCAGCACCATTACCTTTTTGCCGACCATCTCTTCCGCACTGTAATGCTGCTTAATGCCCGACAAGATCTGTTTCTCGACAGAGCCGATGCGGACTTTGGAACACAGCAGTTTCTTCGACTTCGGCACTTCCCTGCATTCCAGAATCTCGCCTACCTGAAACTGGCATTTGGCAAAATCGTCATAAGAGATTGTCTCTTTCGGTTCTATGTCGATAACATCTTCCGGTATTTCCTCTTTTGTCTCTTCTTCCCCGTTTTCCGCTTTTCTTGCCGCAAACATGGCTTCCACCTGTTCCATGACTTCTGCAAGATCACGACGGACGAACAGGATCTCCGGTGTTTCCGTCACTTTATTGCCGGACGGATATAAAGCGGCCGCCCTCGCAATATCCTGCTTTTCGGCGCACGCTTCCAATACGTCGAAGGGAACGGCCTGTGCCCGGATCTGTTCCAGGATCTTTGCAGACGTTTCAGGCATATAAGGTTCCAACAGACTCGCACCCACTAAAATACCGTTCAACAGATTATATAAAACAGCTGCCAGACGGTCTTTCCGGTTCTCATCTTTAGCCAGCGCCCACGGCATCGTTTCATCGATATATTTATTGCAGCGTTTAAACAATACAAAAATTTCCGTGATGGCATCCGCCACACGCAGATCATCCATCTTTTTGCTGACTCTCGTATAAGTATCCGTCAGTAATTTCCACAGGTCGGCATCCACGTCTTCCGTACCGGCATCTGTTCCGATCTTCGTATTCTCTACAGCGCCCCCGAAATATTTATTGCTCATGGATATTGTTCTGTTTACCAGATTTCCAAGCGTATTGGCAAGGTCGGAATTCAGTCTTTCTACCATCAGATCCCATGTGATCACGCCGTCGTTTTCAAAAGGCATCTCATGGAGCACAAAATAGCGGACGGCATCCACACCGAAGAAATCGATCAGATCCTCCGCATAAATAACATTTCCTTTGGATTTACTCATCTTCCCATCACTTTGCAGTAACCACGGATGTCCGAAGATCTGTTTCGGAAGCGGTTCTCCAAGCGCCATTAGGAAAATAGGCCAATAGATGGTATGGAAACGAATGATATCTTTGCCGATCAGATGCAGGTCTGCAGGCCACAGTTTCTTATACTGCTCCGTGCTGTTCCCATCCGCATCATAACCGATGCCGGTAATATAGTTGGTCAGTGCATCCAGCCATACATAAACGACATGTCTGTCATCAAAATCCACCGGAATACCCCATTTAAAAGAGGTTCGGGATACACATAAATCCTGCAGTCCCGGAAGCAGGAAATTGTTCATCATTTCATTCTTACGGGATACCGGCTGAATAAATTCCGGATGTGCGTTAATATGTTCGATCAATTTATCTGCATATTTGCTCATTTTGAAAAAATAAGCCTCTTCTTTGGCCGGTTTCACTTCCCTGCCGCAGTCCGGACATTTACCGTCCACAAGCTGGGACTCCGTCCAGAAGGATTCACAGGGTGTACAATATAAGCCTTCATAAGCGCCTTTATAAATATCTCCCTGTTCGTATAGTTTCTTAAATATTTTCTGTACCTGTTTCTCATGATACGTATCTGTCGTACGAATGAACTTATCATAAGAAGTATTTAATGAATCGCAGATCGTGCGGATTGTCTGCGCCACATCATCTACAAACTCTTTCGGCGTAATTCCCGCTTCCTGTGCCTTTAATTCGATTTTCTGTCCATGCTCGTCCGTTCCCGTCTGGAAGAAGACGTCATATCCATCTTTTCTTTTAAATCTGGCAATACTGTCTGCGAGTACGATTTCATAGCTGTTGCCGATATGCGGCTTGCCGGAAGTATAGGCAATTGCCGTTGTAATATAATAATTTCCTTTATCCATATATTTCATCCCTTTCCTAAAATTACCCTACTGTAATACATATCACAAAGCTATTATGTTGTCAAATAGCAATGACATATAAATAGTATATAATTTTTTTTCCGGCACAAACTATAAACGGCATCATGATGAGCCAGGAAAGCAAACAGACCCTATCGTCTGTTGAAAAGGATATAAAAACGCTCACGACGCAAGCGGGCGGAAAGGAGTTATCATGAAAGATATCGATAAAAGCGCTCTTACGGAAGCGTTAGCCAGAAACACGTTAGACGACATCCCGCAGCCTAAAAGCGACGCCAAAGAGATCGTCGGTCTTGTAAAAAGCGGCGGGCGCATCAACGGATACCAGTTATCCGACGGTTCCACCGTATCGAAAGAAGAAGGTGTTGCTCTTGCCAAAGACGGTGAGATAAAAGGCGTTGGAATCGCCCATAGAAAAGACACGGAATATTTGAAATCACTGCCGGACGGTACGGAGAGCAATAACCTGGGAAATCTTCCCTCGATATCGGGTTAATTTCTCATAGCTGCACGGCCGTTATACAGCGCCGTCATCCACTGCGGTTTTACGCAGGGGTGACGGCGTTTGTTCATTTTGTCAACGTTCCTGCAGGCATATCCGCCCGGCTATTGCCCGCGCAGATAAAGTGTGTTTGTCGCCTTATCGTAACGATAATGCAGTGAACCGGAGACCATTTGCTGTATCTTAGTCTGTATATCTTCTATTCGTGTCTCCAGGCTGCTGATTCGCGTTTCCACGTCGCCGATCTGCATTTCCACCTGTTTGATCTGCGTATTCATGTTTTCAAATCTGTTGGTAATATCCGTCAGATTCTGCTCAACTGACGCTTTCAGGCTGCCTTCCAGTTCACGAAGCTTCGCCTGCAGATCAGCATCTGACGTCTCTAAGGCGCCGATTTTTTTATAAATACCGGAAATGTCGGTATTTACCTGACTCATCTGTGCTTTCAGTTCATCGATCTGCTCCCGTATCACGGGAAGAGTCTCCTCATTCATAATGCGGATCATATCAGTCAGGTCATACATGTAATTCTCTGTGTTCGAAAGACGTGTGACGAGATCCCCGATATCTCCCATGATTTCTTCTATCTGTTTGTGCAAAGCGCTGTTTTCTTCTTTATTGGTATGGATTGTCTCTTCCAGCGTTTCCTTTATTTTTGACAGAGATGATAACAGGCTTTCCACTTTTTCGCGAAGATATTCGATATTCGTCAAATACTGCTGTTTCAACAATTCGCTTTCATCGGGTCCGGCAAGTCTGGTCTCCGGTACTTCTTTATAGGTTTCCGCCCTGATCTCACTTTCACCGCTCTTTTTACTGTTTTCAAACTCCTTTTGTCCGCTGCTTTTGCGCCAGAGTAAAATCAGGCACAGAATGATGATCACAAGAATTACCACTCCGAGCATGCACAAGACCAGCGGATTTCCGTTTTTTTCAGGATCGTTTCTTCTTTCGCTGAAATAATCCGACACTTTTGTCATAAATTCATTCATTATGTAACACTACCTCCTGTTCTGCATTGTAATTTGTCTGTGTCTTTTATTTTTGAATCGTGGCGAACCGCCGGATCATCCCCGTAAGGATAAAGATATCAGATCAGCTTCTGAGATTGCATATGTACGATATCAAATTTATCTTTCCGATGCAATATCGGAAATATACACAAATTTATTTTAAAAAAAAGCCGGAAAAACATCTTCCCACCCGATGTTTTCCGACTTTTTACCTGTCAAAAACTTTATATTACGTCATAGAATTCCGGTCAAAACAGCCGCTACCATGTCAGTACTTCATATCCGTCCTCCGTCACGGCCACCGTGATCTCCCACTGTGCCGACGGCAGTCCATCCTCCGTATAAACGGTCCAGCCGTCCTCATCATCAACATAAATATCTGCTTTTCCCATATTCACCATAGGTTCTATCGTGAATACCATGCCCGGCACCATCAGCATTTCGGTTCCTCTTCTGGTGACATAGCTGACAAAAGGTTCTTCATGAAACTCCAGTCCTACGCCGTGCCCTCCGATCTCCCGTACGATGGAATAGCCGTTTTCTTTCGCAAAATCATTGATTGCCTGCGCCATATCACCCAGAAAGTTCCACGGTTTAACCTGCTCCAAGCCGACAGAGAGACATTTATGCGCCGTCTCTACCAATTTCTTCGTTTCCGGCTCCACATCCCCGAACATAAACATTCTGGAGGAATCCGAAAAATATCCCTGATAGATCGTTGAAACGTCTACATTGACGATATCGCCATCTTTTAAGATATCTTTTTCAGAAGGAATACCGTGGCAGACCTGTGAGTTGATGGACGTACAGACGCTTTTGGGAAATCTGTTGTATCCCAGAGAGGCCGGTATACCGCCCATCTGTGTTGTCTTTTCGTATACGAGACGGTCGATCTCTTCCGTGCTCATACCGGCTTTGATATGCTCAGCCACATAATCCAACACGGCGATGTTTATTTTACTGCTTTCCTTTATTCCCTCAATCTGTTCCTTTGTTTTAAGCATATCATGATCCGGCACCATATGTCCTTCTAAAGCATATTTTTGTATCTTCTCGTCAAGCGCCATATGACATGCCTTGTACTTTCGTCCGCTCCCGCACCAGCAGGGATCGTTCCGTCCTAATTTTCTCATTGTTCCATCCTTCTCCCGTATATATGAGGCCGCCTATTCTGCGCCGTTCAGTATTGCCCGGTACAGTTTCACGTTATCATGGATATTACCGCGAAAGATCGCGGAACCCGCTACTATTACGTTCGCACCGGCATCCAGAACGATCTGCGCAGTTTCCGTCGTGATACCGCCATCCACCTGGATATTCGTGGAAAGTCCAAGCTCCGTTATCATCCGGCGGACGCTTTTAATACGCTGCGTGGATTCCGGAATATATTTCTGACCGCCGAATCCGGGTTCCACGGTCATGACCAGAAGCATCTCTAATTTATCCAGATACGGCCTGATCTCTTCTACCGCAGTTCCCGGCTTGATGGACAGACCGGCCCTGCAGCCGGCCTGATGTATTTTATCTATGACACCAGCGACGTCTTTGGTCGCTTCCAGATGAAAGGTGATGCTGTCGGCGCCGCATTTTGCAAATTCATCAATATAGCGTTCCGGCTCCACGATCATCAGATGTACATCAAAAACCTTCTCTGTTACGGGCCTGATCGTCGAAATGACCGGCATTCCGAAAGAAATCGACGGTACGAATACACCATCCATTACATCAATATGGATATAGTCCGCTCCCGCTTCGTCAGCCTCTGCGATCTGTTTCCCCAAAACGGAAAAATCAGCCGCAAGAATAGAAGGTGATAATAAATTCTTCATAAGAACTCCTTCGACAACTATGCCTTTACAAATCCTTTTACTTTTTCATAGATGCCTTTGCCATCCAAACCATATTTTTCTACCAGTGCCGCTGCCGGACCGGATTCTCCGAATACGTCCTGCATTCCGATCTTCAATACGGGTGTGGGCATTTTTTCGGACAGACAGTCGCATACTGCGCTTCCGAGACCGCCGATCACCGTATGTTCTTCCGCAGTCACAACTTCGCCGGTTTTCTTTGCAGATGAAAGGATCAGCTCTTCATCTAAGGGTTTGATCGTATGGATGTTGATCACTTCTGCACTGATGCCGTCTGCCTCCAGCATTTCGGCCGCTTCTAATGCAGATGAAACCGTAATACCGCTTGCCACGATCGTCACGTCCGTACCTTCTTTTAAGAGAACGCCTTTACCGATCTCAAATTTGTAATCCGGTCTGTCGTTGATGACCGGAACGGCTGCACGTCCGAATCTTAAATACACAGGGCCTTCTTTTTCGATTGCCGCTCTGACGGCAGCTTTGGCTTCCACGTCGTCGGAAGGTACGATAACCGTCATTCCCGGAATCGTTCTCATCAGCGCTACGTCTTCGTTGCACTGATGCGTCGCGCCATCTTCACCGACCGTAATACCGGCATGCGTTGCACCGATCTTTACATTCAGATGCGGATAACCGATAGAGTTACGAACCTGCTCGAAATTACGTCCCGCCGCAAACATGGCAAACGAACTGATAAAAGGAACCTTTCCGCAGGTTGCAAGTCCTGCCGCAATACCCGTCATATTACATTCTGCAATACCGCAGTCGATATGTCTGTCAGGAAATGCCTTCTGGAAAACACCGGTCTTTGTTGCGCCGGCAAGGTCTGCATCCAGCACTACCAGATTCGGAAAATCCGCTCCGCACTCCGCCAGTGCATTACCATAACTTTCTCTTGTTGCGATCTTCTTTACTTCTGACATAATGCTTCACCTACTTTCTCCAAATCTGCCATTGCGACCTTATATTCTTCATCGTTCGGCGCTTTGCCGTGCCAGCCGGCATTGTTCTCCATGAAGGAAACATCTTTGCCTTTTACGGTCTTACAAACAATGGCCGTGGGCATGCCTTTGGTATTTCTGGCCTCTTTAAAAGCCGCGTCGATCTGGTCAAAATCATTGCCATCGATATTGATTACATGGAAATTAAACGCTTCAAATTTCTTATCGATCGGATACGGAGAACATACGTCGTCGATCTTTCCGTCGATCTGCAGCCCGTTATTATCTACGATAACTACCAGATTGTCCAGTTTTCTGTGTCCGGCAAACATGGATGCCTCCCAGACCTGTCCCTCCTGGATTTCACCGTCTCCAAGCAGTGTGTAAACTCTGTAGTCTTTCTTGTCCATTTTGCCTGCAAGAGCCATACCTACCGCTGCGGAAATACCCTGTCCGAGAGAACCGGAAGACATATCGACTCCGGGTGTCTCCTGCATACAGGGATGTCCCTGCAGATAGGATCCCAGGTGACGGAGTGTCTTCAGATCTTCTACCGGGAAATAACCGCGGTTTGCAAGCGCCGAATAAAGTCCGGGCGCCGTATGGCCTTTAGAGAGCACAAAACGGTCTCTGTCCGCTTTCTTCGGATCCTTGGGATCAATATTCATCTCTTCAAAATAAAGGTAAGTAAAAATATCTGCTGCCGACAAAGATCCGCCCGGGTGTCCGGCTTTCGCACTATGTACAGCCGTAACGATACCCTTACGAACTTCATTAGCTGCTTTTTGTAACTCTAATTTGTTCATTTCCAACCTCCATATATTTTTTCATTCTTTCATTTTATCATATCACAATACGGAATGTGTCACCACTTAAAAATTACGCTGCTGCCTTTTTAAGTTCTCTTTCAATTTCCCTGTCCGTAATAAGCATTCGCTCCGTGCTTTCTGTAGTAATGTTTATCCTGCAGTTCCTGCGGCGCAGGCTGGATACGGGGATTAATCGTTTCCGCCCTGTATGCCATTTTGGATACTTCTTCCAGAACGACTGCATTATGGACTGCGTCATGCGCGTTTTTGCCCCATGCAAAAGGTCCGTGATTCTTGCACAAAACCGCGGGAACGGCCATAACGTCCTTATTTAATCTTTTGAACTCATTGACGATCAGCAGTCCTGTATTCTTTTCATACGCTTCTTCGATCTCTTCTTCCGTCAGGCATCGTAAACACGGCACTTCCCCGTATATATAATCCGCATGGGTCGTTCCGTAACAGGGAATGCCTCTTCCGGCCTGTGCCCAGCTTGTCGCATAGGAAGAATGGGTATGTACGATACCCCCGATCTCCGGATAAGCCTTATATAATTCCAGATGCGTCGGCGTATCGGAAGAAGGGTTGTAACGTCCCTCTACTTTGTTTCCGTTCAAATCCATGAGCACCATATCGTCCGGCGTCAGTTTCTCATAGTCCACGCCCGAAGGTTTGATGGCAAAGATGCCGGATTCCTCATCGATCTCACTGACATTGCCCCATGTAAAGGTGACAAGACCGTATTTGGGCAGAAGCATATTGGCTTCATAAACACGTTGTTTTAATTCTTCCAACATAGTCGTATGTTCCTTTCTTTTAGATGATCAAAATATGAATGTCATTTCCATTTATCATTTATTATAAACATTCTACTGCGGCTCTTTCAATCCCGAGTCCCTTCGCATAACGCTCCATGAACTTGTCAAAGCCTTCCACATCCTCTTTTACAGGCGCTTCTTTGCTGCCTGCCTGGCCGGCAAATACTTTCTTGGTTAAGAAATCCGCCAGAGCTTCGCCGTTTTCTTTATGCAGCATATAAGAAGCCAGCAATGCCATACCCCATGCGCCGCCTTCGCCGGCAGTCTCCATAACGCTTACGGAGGCATTGATCGCAGCTGCCATAATACGCTGTCCGACGCCTTTGGTCTTAAACAGACCGCCGTGTCCGAGCATCTCGTCTACACGTACGCCTTCTTCTTTCAGCAGAATATCCAGTCCTGTTTTTAATGCGCCGAGCGCCGTAAAAAGATGCACTCTCATAAAGTTGGCAAGGTTAAAGTTATCGGAAGGGGTGCGGACAAATAAAGGACGTCCCTCCTCAAATCCGGTAATATGTTCTCCGGAGAAATAATTATATGCCAGCAGTCCGCCGCAGTCACTGTCTCCCTTCAGAGCTTTACGGTACAGGGTGCCGAACAGTTCGTTCATATCCACTTTCATGCCCATGCTTTCCGCAAACTCCTTAAAAATATTGACCCACGCATTTAAGTCGGAGGTACAGTTATTGCAGTGTACCATAGCCACCAAAGAACCATCGGGCGTCGTTACAAGATCGATTGCATCGTATACTTTCTGCAGTTCTTTCTCCAGTACGATCATGGCAAATACGCTCGTACCTGCGGAGACGTTACCGGTTCTCTTAGCCACGGAATTGGTCGCCGCCATACCGGTTCCGGCATCTCCCTCAGGCGGGCAGAAAGGTACGCCGGCCTGCAATTTCCCTGTCGGGTCAAGAAGCGCTGCGCCTTCCGCCGTCAGGCTTCCTGCATTCTCTCCCGCTTTCAGGACTTTCGGCATAATATCACGCAGTTTCCACGGGAAATTCTTATCCGCAACCAGTTCGTCAAACTGTGCAATCATTTTTTCGTTAAAATCACCTGTTGCAATATCGATCGGGAACATACCGGACGCTTCACCGACACCGAGCGTACGCTCCCCGGTCAGCTTCCAATGTATGTATCCTGCCAGCGTCGTAAAGAAACGTACTGAAGGAACATGCTCTTCCGCATTCAAAACTGCCTGATAAAGATGCGCGATGCTCCACCTCTGCGGAATATGATAGTTGAATACTTCCGTCAGTTTATCGGACGCCTGTCCGGTGATCGTATTTCTCCAGGTACGGAAAGGCACAAGAAGTTCGTCTTTCTCATCAAAAGCCATATAGCCGTGCATCATGGCGCTGAACCCGATCGCACCGATCTTTACAAGTTCCGTGCCATACTGTTTTTTTACATCTTCCGCCAGATTTTTATAGCAGTCCTGAAGACCGTTCCAAATATCGTCCAGGCTGTATGTCCAGATCCCGTTTTCCAATCTGTTCTCCCAGTCATGCGCACCGGACGCAATAGGTGCGTTATCTTCCGCAACTAAAATTGCTTTGATTCTGGTCGAACCAAACTCGATACCGAGTACGGTTCTGCCATCATCGATCTGTTTTCTGATTTCTTCTGCCGAAAAACCCATGTTATAACCCTCCTTCATTATGAGCGGAATGCCGCCTCATTCCATCTTAATTCATTCTTGAAATTACGGATCGTGGTATCTTTATCAATGACAACACTTTCGATTCCCATTGCTGCCGCCCAGTCAACCATCTGGTCTACCGTCAGGTCATAAGAGAATGCCGTATGATGTGCGCCTCCCGCAAGGATCCATGCCGTCGCTCCGATCTCCATGTTGGGCTGCGGTGTCCAGAATGCAGTACCTACCGGCAGCTTCGGCATCGGTTTCTCAACCTTCTTACAATCCACAGCATTGATCAGCAGTCTGAATCTGGTTCCGAGATCGACCAGAGAGCAAGCTACTGCAGGACCTGTCTTGGACGTAAATACAAGACGGGCGGGATCTTCCCTGTTACCCATGGAGAGCGGGCAGACTTTGATGCCGATCTCGCCATCCGCCACGGAAGGACACACCTCCAGCATATGTGCCTGCAGGATGCCTTCTTTACCCGGAACAAGATGATACGTATAATCTTCCATCATGGACGTACCTTTGGCGTCTTTCATACCGGCGGTCATCAGTTTCATCATACGCACCATAGCCGCTACCTTCCAGTCGCCTTCCGCACCGAAACCATATCCTTTTTCCATAAGTCTTTGAATGGAAAGACCCGGAAGCTGCTTTAAGCCGCCTAACATGCCGAAATGTGTAACGACTGCATGATAATCGTTATCTACCAGGAATTTCTCAATACCGATCTCCTGTCTGGCCTGTACCGCTACATGCGCTTTAAACTCATTCAAATCTCTGCCTTCGTCAAGGATCTTATATTTACTGTAATATTCCTCGACCAGAGCGTCTACATCACCCTGCGGTACGGCATCGACATATTCCACTAAATCGTTGACACAATAATGGTCGATCTCCCAGCCGAATTTGATCTGTGCTTCTACTTTGTCGCCTTCCGTTACGGCTACGTTGTTCATGTTGTCACCGAAACGGCATACTCTGATGTGGGAAGACTCGATGATGCCAAGCGCCGTTCTCATCCAGCTTCCAAGCTGTTCCTGTACGTGAGGCGCCGCCCAGTGGCCGACAATGATCTTTCTTTCGATTCCCATACGGCTTACAATATGACCATATTCTCTGTCACCATGCGCCGACTGGTTCTCATTCATAAAGTCCATATCTATTGTATCATATGGAAGCGCTTCGTTAAACTGTGTATGCAGATGACAAAGCGGTTTTTTAAATTCCTTTAAACCGAGGATCCACATTTTAGCCGGTGAAAACGTGTGCATCCATGTAATGACGCCTGCACACTCCGCATCATTATTTGCATCGTTAAAAGTTTTTCTGATAGATGCCTGGCTGATCAGCGTAGGCTTCAACACGATCTCAAAAGGCAGCTTCCCGGAAGCATTCAGTCCTTCCACAATTTTAGCGGAATGATCCGCCACTTTTCTCAAACATTCGTCTCCGTACAGATCCTGTGATCCGGTACAAAACCAGAACTTATAATTTTTTGCCTGCATAGGCCCTCTCTTTCCGCCGCTTCTGCGGCCTGCTTATTATAATTTTCTCAGTTATTTCATCTAAACGACTCAATAATTTCTCAAAAAGCTGCCAAATCGGCAATCGCAATTACCGGCATGGCAGCCTCGTATTTATCCTGACGAAACCTTACTCTGGAAATATTTAATTCCGACAAAATCTATTCCGGCAGGTTTTTCTTAACGTTTTTTCTTACGTGCGATTACCACACTCTGGATGACCAGGAACAGACACAACATTACCGCAATCGTAATTCCTGTCCACCATGCATCCTGTAATCCGGCAGAAGAAACGATATTCTTGATCGTATTGAGCGATACTACGCCGAAGAATGTTCCTATGATGTTTCCGACACCGCCGGTCAGCATCGTACCGCCTATGATCGATGAAGCGATCGCGTTCATTTCTGCACCGCTTCCGTTAGATACGGCACCGGATCCAACGTGCAGGAAATAAACAAATCCACCGATTCCCGCTAACAATCCGCACAGCAGATGCGCCAGGAATTTGGTTCTCTTTACATTGATACCAAGCATCAGTGCACTCTGGCTGTTTCCGCCGACTGCATAGAACTGACGGCCCAATTTCGTCCATTTCAGCACGCAGAACAGTACGATAACAACGATGACCGCCACTACGACGCCAAGCTCCACATATGCTTCCACATATTTTCCCGCTTTTGTCATATAACCCAGACCCGGAATAACGACACGCGCATTTTTCAAAGCAACAAATGCCTCATTCGCCACGTTGAAGGGATTGACGTTAACAATCGTCGTCATACCGCGTGCAAAGAACATTCCGGCCAGAGTAACAATGAACGGCTGAATATCCAGATAAGCGATCAAAAATCCCTGTACAAGGCCGAATCCGAGACCGATCGCCAATGCGATCACGACAGCCATAAATACATTGCCGCCCTTGAAATCCAGATAGACCGCACAGCACATGCTGACTAACGCCGTAACACCGCCTACGGAAATATCAATGCTCTGTGTGATCATAACAAGACTCAGTCCGCAGGAAAGAATAATCAATCCCGCATTATCATTCAGTATCTTAAAGAACATCTGTGGTCTTCTGAAACCTGCCCCTAAAAATATCATAGCGCCAATGTACATCAGAAAGAAAACCACGATCGTAATCGTAAGGAGCAGACCAGTGTCTGTCATATTTTTCAGTTTATTCTGCAAACCGCCCGGCGCAGATGTTTTTTGATTCGATGACATACTATGCTACCTCCTTCGTCTGGAATTTCTTCATCATGGACGTAAACCATGCACGTACCGTCGGTGCGCTGATAACAACCAGAATGATAACGACCACCGCCTTATATGCCGGAAGCGCATCAGACTGTACATTGAATTTATATAATGTCGTTGTAAGCAGCTGAATAACATAAGCGCCAAGCACGGAAGCTATCATGTTGAATTTACCGCCGCCCAGAGCGTTTCCGCCGAGCGCTACTGCCAAAATGGCGTCCATTTCAATATCTTTGGCGATAACCGAATAGTTGATCGTCGAATTACGGCTTACTTTGATCAGGCCGACAACCGCAACGCACAGACCGAGGATCACGAAAGTAAGTACCTTAATCAGCGCAGGGTTCAAACCATTTAATTTAGAAGAATTTTCATTAATACCAACTGCCTGCGTATAAAGTCTGAGGTTGGTAAACTTCAGTACAAGACACATAATAATAACACAGGCAAGCATGATAAAGAACGGCGTCGGAATCGGAATTCCCGGAATATAACCGCCGAAGTATTTGAATGACTGTTCGCTGACGATAGGCAGCTCATTATTGTTGACCCATGCGGCAATGGAACGACCCGCCGTATACAGGATCAGCGTTGCGACCATAGGCTGTATTCTGAAATATGCGACAAGCACGCCGTTGAATGCACCAAACAGCATTGCCACGATACAGCTTACAAGGAATGCCAGGATAACCGGAGACTGCAGAGTTTCCGCACGCGTATCGCCTCCGCACAGTACCCGCAAAAGCACGCTGCCGGCAATCGCTACTGCCGCGCCGACACTGATATCCTGGCCGCCGGAAGCCGCCGTAACAAGTGTCATGCCGATCGCAAGGATCGCAACTTCGGAACCGTTATCCAGAATTCTGATCAGATAACCTCCCAAAACCGGGTTGCCTAAATTATTGGTGCCCAGAGTAATTTCCAGGAAAGAAGGATCCATGATAATATTAAATATCACGAGTATCAGCAGGGCAAATATCGGAATAAACATCTGCTGTCTGACGATCCTTGAAAAAAAGTTTGCATTATTTGATTTCTTCATTTCCTTATGCATCGTTATTTGTCACCTCCCGCAATCGTACCCATAACCTTGTTCTGGTTCAGATCATCACCTGTCAGCTCGCCTACTACCCTGCGGTCTCTCATAACGATCAGACGGGAACAGGTACGCAGCATTTCATCCATTTCGGAAGATATAAAGGTAACGCTCATGCCTTCCGATGCAAGTTTCAGTACCAGTTTCTGTATATCCACTTTTGTACCGACATCAATACCACGCGTCGGCTCATCCAGAATCAGATATTCCGGATGCGTTAAGAGCCATCTGGCAAGAATAACCTTCTGCTGGTTACCGCCGGAAAGCGATTTGATCGGCGTATCCGCAGATGCGGTCTTAATGCTTAAAAGTTTTATGTATTCATCCGCAAATTTATTTGCTTCCGCTTTCGAGAACGGTCTGAAGAAACCTTTGAGTACCTGCTGCGCAAGAATCAGATTATCACGGACGGAAAGATCGCCAACGATACCATCGATCTTACGGTCTTCAGGCAGATATGCGATTCCGTTCTTCATCGCGTCGAGCGGCTTGTTGATCTTGATCACCTTGCCGTCTTTTTTCACGGTACCGCCGAGTACTCTGTCCGCGCCGAAGATCGCACGCACACACTCGCTTCTGCCGGAACCGAGCAGTCCTGTGAATCCGTTTACTTCCCCCTTATCGATATGGAAATCAAACGGTTTGATACCGGCATCGCTTACAAGTCCTTCTGCCTCCAGTACAGGTACCGAACCCTCTTTGCGCTCAAATTTAGGCGCCTCACTCTGAATATCCGCCATATCGTCCAGCTCTTTGCCAAGCATCTTGGAAACAAGCTGTACACGGGGCAGATCTTTGATCGGGTATTCACCTACCAGTTTACCATCGCGCATAACCGTGATCGTGTCACATACCTCATACACCTGATCCAGGAAGTGTGTAACGAAAATAATACCGACACCTTTGGCCTTCAGTTCACGCATAAGCTTAAATAATTTAGCAACCTCCTGCTCATCAAGCGAAGAGGTAGGTTCATCCAAAATAAGTACTTTACAGTCCATATCTACCGCACGTGCGATAGCGATCATCTGCTGAACCGCAATAGAACAGCTCTCAAGCTGCTGTGTTGCTTTCGCAGGAATATCCAAAGACTGTAAAATTTTCTCCGTATCGGCGTTCATCTTCTTCCAATTCTGATATACGCTTTTCGTACGGCCAATAAATATATTTTCAGCGACCGAAAGATTCGGACACAATGTAATCTCCTGATATACGGTACTGATACCGACTTTCTGAGCATCCTGCGGCGAACGGATCGTCGCTACGCTGCCCTCAAGGGATATCTGTCCCTCGTCTTTTTCGTAAACCCCAGTCAGAACTTTAATCAATGTTGATTTTCCGGCACCGTTCTCCCCCATCAATGCATGTACTTCACCTTTTCGCAGTGTGAAGTCTACCCCCTGCAGGGCCCGTACGCCGGGAAAGCTTTTATGTATATTTCTCATTTCCAGTAAAGCGCTTTCTTTCACCCCTAAGTTCACCTCCTACATAATCCTTTCAAGAAAATAACGGATGCCACGCTCCGCGAGAACATCCTTGTCTTTCCATTAAAAAAGTGTCTTTGACACCTTCTGATTCCAAATCCGTTCCCCAACGGACTTTCCTATAAATAAGGCGCGGTACAGAGCTTTAAAAATATTCTGCGCCGCGCCCTTACTTACCTTAACAATAAGTTACGTATCAGCTTTTCAGTTTAGATACCATACTTCTCAACATCATCTGCTGTGATCTCTGTAGCGTCAAAGCCTTTTTCATCCATGATGATGGTCTTCTGGTCGATTGTTCCGCCGCTCTCAAGAGTCTTGATGATATCGTTGATATAAGAAGACTGGAACGGGTTACACTGACCGTCGTAGTTCCAGTTCTGGTCAAGTAATTCCTGAAGTGCCCACTTGTTGCAGTCAAATCCCATGATGATTACGTCTTTGCCAACACCGTGAGAAATGTTTGCACTGTCAAGAGCTGCTACAGCACCTCTTGCCATATCGTCATTCTCTGCATAGATAACATTGAATTCCTGTCCGGAATCAATTACGGACTGTACGATCTGCTGAGCTGTTTCAGCATTCCACTCTGCTGTCTGCTGTGTAACAATGTTCCATCCTTCGGAAGCTGCTGCTGCATCCATTGCTGCGGAACGGCCCTTCTGTGCTGCTGTTCCCATAACGCCCTGAAGGTGGATAATGTTGTAAGACTCAAGTCCCTGTCCTTTTAACCAGTCAACAGCTGTCTGGCCTTCTTTTTCCATATCGGAAACGATAGATGCTTCATAAAGGCTCTCGTCAGCGTCGATTACACGGTCAAACAGGATAACCTTAATGCCTGCGTTCTGTGCATCTGTCAATACGGAATCCCAACCTGCTGTATCAGCTGCGGAAAGAAGAAGATAATCAACTTCGTTCTGGATAAATGTCTGTGCATATGCGATCTGCTCGTCATTTACATTGCTGTAAGAGAAAGATGCTTCGTATCCGTTTTCTTCTGTAAAGGTTGCTTTCAGATCGTTATCATTTGCTGTACGATATCCGGATTCATTCGGATTGTTGTTAATGATACCAACTTTGATCAGTTCTCCTGAAGAAGCTGTATCTGCTGTGTCATCTGCTGCTGTGTCATCTGTTGCTGCATCATCCGTTGCTGTGTCTGCTGCTGCATCATCTGTTGCTGTGTCTGCTGCCGCATCATCTGTTGCTGTGTCTGCTGCTGCATCATCTGTTGTTGCCGTGTCTGCTGTTGTAGCTGTGCTGCCGTCGTTTCCACAACCGGTTACCAGCGCTGCTACCATAGCTACACTAAGTACCATGGTTAATAACTTCTTTTTCATTCTTTCATCCTCCTTTTTTGTAAGGCCGTTTTGTCTTTGCCGTCCTTACTGGTTAAAGTCTAACAGAAGTTTGTAATTCCGACAAGTAATTTTTCGTTGTTATAGCTAATTTGAACGGTTTTTATAATACAAATTGTGCGGATAAACATACAGATTCGATACAAATTTTTCTGTTTTTACAATTTTTTACGATTTTAAAACGTTTTACGTCCGATTTTTTTTGATATCTTAAAATGCCTTCAAGAAATTGGCAGCTTTTTTATGGTCAATTCTCCTATACCGGATAGAAAAAAGCCAGTTTTTTTACTCCTTTTTGATAAAAGTTAAATATTTTATGAAAAAATATGCCTCCACATCTTATTTAAATTAAAAAAATATGATATTTTTATAATAGAGAATTTGATTGGGAGCAGTCATGGGTACAAAATACAGACAACTGGCGGAACAATTGAAGAAAGAACTGACAGATTATATCCGGTACGAACATTCCAAACTTCCTACGGAGCAGGAGTTGTGCGCGCATTTTCAGGTCAGCCGGCAAACCGTCCGGCAGGCGCTCCTTCTTCTGGAAGAAGAAGGACTGATCTCCCGCAGGCAGGGAAGCGGCTCTTATGCCACAGGTCTGCTTCCGGATGCAGGCCAGAATCACGTTGCCATTTTGCTTTCTTCCGACACGGAGTACATTTTCCCCGCACTTTTGGGCGACCTGAAAGCATTTTTGTCCAAAGAAGGCTATTCCGTCTCCGTCTTTATTACAGATAACCGGACCGATACGGAACGGATTATTTTACAAAAGCTGAGCGAAGAACCTCTGCGCGGCCTGATTGCCGAACCTTCCCGTTCGGCGCTTCCGACGCCGAACTTTGACTTGTACGAACGCCTTTCCGCCGCAGGAACGAACATCGTCTTTTTTCACGGCTATTATTCCAACCTGCCGCCCTCTTTGTATGTAAAAGATGACAATTTCAACGGCGGTTTTGCTTTAGGACAGTTCTTAATGGAACAGAATCATAAACAGATCGCCGGAATCTTTCAATTAGATACCATCCAGGGACAGGAACGCCATCTGGGGTTCGTGCGTTCCATGTTAGAGGCCGGCCTGCCGATCAATGAGGATACGATTGCCTGGTTTACGACAGAGCAGCTTACACGGCTGCAAAAAAAGCAGGACACCCGGTTCCTGTCCGATTTTATCGGCCAGACCCTGCAGTCCTGCTCCGCTGTTATCTGTCATAATGACGAGATCGCCTACTGGCTGATCAAAGAATTATCATACAGCAATATCCGTGTGCCGGAAGACATCAGTATCGTCAGCTTTGACAACAGCTACCTGAGCGATTTGTCCTCTCCCGGCCTGACTTCGCTTTCCCATGAGCCGCATGCAATGGCCGAAGCCGCAGTCTCTCTTCTGAGCCGGAAAATGCAGGGCCGCAGCGCGGAATCCATGGAGCTTTCATGGAACCTTGTCGGACGCGGGAGCTGTGTCCGCCGCAAAGACTGACTTTCTATGCCCGGTATTCCCTGGGCGTACAGCCCTGTGTTTTTTTGAATACAAAACTGAAATAATGCGGGTTTTTATAGCCGACCGCAAGCGCAATTTCACTGGCCCGCATCTCTGTCTCCAGCAGTAACTGCTTGGCTTTCTCCATACGCTTATCCGTTACATACTCCACGAAAGTCATCTGCATTTCCTGAGAAAACATCGCGCTGAAATAATTCGGCGTCACATCCATAATGGCCGCGATCTCATTCAGCGACAGACTTTCCTGCATATAATTCTCTTCGATATATGCAAGCGCTTTTTTTAACGCTTTTCTGCCCTGACTGTCATTTTCCTTATCCCGCAGCGCGACTGCCTGCGTCAGCAGTTCTTCCGTATAACGCTGCATATTCTCCAGGCTGATCTCCATTTTCTGAATATTATCGATCCGGATGGTCTGCAAAAACTCCTGTTTGGTCACACCAAGACCCTCTATATAAGAAAGTACGGTAAACCAGCTGTTTAAAAGCAGATAATCCCAGAAGATCTTGGAGTGAAGCGCCTGCCCGATCCCGTTTAGGAAATTACTGACAAAATCTTTCACTTCCTCTTTCTGTCCCTTTGCAAGAAAGCTTTTGATCAGTTCAGGATTGACCTTGGACATATCGATCGTTTCCAATGTGCCTTCTCCGCTTTCCGGCGCCTTACCTTCCGCCGCCTCCTCCGATATAATATGTTTGGATGGCTCGAAGAAACGATAACCGAAAACATGATTTAATTTCCGGTAACAGTCCGAAAGCAGACTGAACCGTTCTACGGCGCTGCCTGCCGCCGCATACCAGTCGATCTCTTCTTCATACTGCCTGCAGATCTGCTCCATGCCTTCCAGACATTTATTCGTCCGCTCTGCAATGGTTTCTTCTTCTCCCTGGATCATAATGCCATATACATTGACATTCCAACGGAACACAAGATAATAATTCGGGAAACGCATCAGGAAACGCATCAGCTCTTCATAACATTTCTGACAGGTCTCCCATGATTTACGTTTCTCGCCTTTTCCCTGTACATCGATCAAAACCAGATTATAGCAGGGTGCATTCATATTCAGAGAATGTTTCTGCGCCTCTTCATAAATTTCCTGAATGGAAAGCTGTCCCGCAAAAACCTTCTCAAAAAAATTACGCAGGACAAACTGCTCATAATCATGCATTTCATCCCGAAATTTGTTCATATAATTTTTCTGCTCCTGCTCGGATTCGACCTTTTCCTTTACTTCCGTCAGCGCCTTCTGCAGATTCCTTCTCGTGATCGGTTTTAGCAGATATTGTTCGACGCCTACCTTGATCGCCTGTCTTGCATATTCAAAATCGTCATATCCGCTGATAATAATGATCTTCATTTCCGGAAATTCCTGTCCGACAATATGGCTGAGCGTCAGTCCGTCCATAAACGGCATCTTGATATCCGTGATCAGGACATCCGGTTTCGTTTTACGGATCAGCGGCAGCGCCATCTCTCCATCGCCCGCTTCCCCGACAAACTGGTACCCGAACTGCTCCCACGGAATATTGTCTCTCAGGCCTTCCCTGACTACGCTTTCGTCTTCTACCAAAAAAATTTTCAACGCCATGATCCGTCACTCCTTACCTCTAATAAGTCCTCGTGTCCAAATATTCACCTACATTTTCCGGCGTAAAGATCTGCTCCTTCACACAGTTTTCTTTTTCTACCATTTCGTTATTTTCCAGTCTGTAAAGAATATCCGCAATATACTCTCCCTGTACGGGATTGCACTCTACATCCACATTAATGACGCCCTGTGCCACCAGCTCAAGCGCTTCCCGCACCGCATCGAAAGAAATCAATATCACATCCCCGTTCACACCGGTCGTAATTCCTTTTTCATCCATAGCCTGCAGCACCCCGAACGTCATATCGTCATTCTGGGAAACGACTACGTCGATATTCGGATACTTTCCAAGAAACTGTTCCATGACCTCTTTGCCCTTGGCTGTCGTAAAATCCGCCGGCTCCTGCTGCAGAATATGCCAGTTAGGATGCGCACCAGCGATCGCATCAAAACCTTCCGTCCTCCCGATCTGGGAAGAAGACCCTATCGTTCCCTGCAATACTACGATGTTGATCTCCTCATCGCTTCTCCCGGTCTGCCGCAGATACTCTTCCAACCAGATACCGGCGTTCTCTCCCTCTTTTCGCATATCGGAACCGACCCAGGTCGTATATAAAGATTCATCGACGGATGCCTTTCTGTCCACCAGGATTACAGGAATGCCTGCGTCTTTGGCTTCCTGCAGCACCGTCTCCCACCCCTCTTCCGTCACCGGGGAAAACACAATATAATCCACACGCTGGGAAATAAAACCCCTGATCGCCTTGATCTGATTATCCTGTTTCTGCCTGGCATTGTTAAATTCCAGAAAAAATCCGTTTTCTCTCGTCAACGTTCCCTGTATGGACTCCGAGTTGGCGGTTCTCCATACTGATTCGCTGCCAAGCTGTGAAAACCCGACCACAATCAAATCTTCTTCCGCATCGGAAAGCGCATCCTCTTCCTTTCCCTGCGGCATCACATCCCAGAAAGATCCACATCCCGCAAGCAATATGCCTATAAGCAGACATGCCAGCATCAAAGAAAGACTTCTCCTGCATTTTCTATACACCATTTTATGACTCTTCATGTATACCTCCTTTCGGCGCATGCTCCATGATCTGAGCCGGGATCACAACCTGCACGGTCGTCCCCTCTCCTTTCTTTGACGTGATCGTCATCCCGTACGCTGCCCCGAAATTCATACGGATCCGTTCATTGACATTGGCAAGGCCGAATCCCGATTCCGTTTCTTTACATGGTCTGATAATTTCTTTCTGCAAACGCTCAACTTCTTCCGCCTCCATGCCCACACCGTTATCCTTTACGGTCAGACAGATTTCAGGTTCTGCGTCAGTTTGCACCACGGAACCGGTTATCGTGATCTTACCCATTGCCCTTTTATACTTAATGCCGTGATAAAGGGCATTTTCTACAAGCGGCTGCAGCGTCAGTTTTAAGATCCGGTACGGATATATCTGCGGGTCGATGGCAATTTCATAATCGAGGATATCATGATAACGCACCTGCTGGATCTCCAGGTAACTGCGGATATGACGTTCCTCATCCCGGATCGTGATGAATTCTTTCCCATGGCTCAGTACCAGCCGGAAAAAATCAGAAAGCGACACGACCATATCCACAGCCTGTCCTGTCAGATTGCCTTCGATCAGCCAGATGATCGTATCCAGTGTATTATATAGAAAATGCGGGTTGATCTGTTCCTGCAGCAAACGCAGTTCCGCGTACCGCATCTTACGTTCGTCCTCTTTGATCTGATTGACCATGATCTCCAGATGCTGTGACATCTCATTGATACTGTCAGCCAGCTGCGCTACTTCATCCTGTGTCCAAACACCCGCACGGGCGCTGAAATCACCTTCGGATATCTGCCTCGTCACATCACATAATTTCCTGATCGGTCTCGTTATCCCGTTAGAGATAAAAGAAGAAACAATAAATACACCGACAATAATGCACAAAAGCAGCACGGTCCATAAAACGATAAACTTCTCAACCTGTATATTCAACTGCCCCTTTAAATTCTCGATGCTCTGTGTCTGATAGTAGATATAATACTGAATATCATCCTGTATAAGTTCCGTCAGAATATAAATATTATTATCAAGCATTTCAATGTTTTCATCATAATGCCCGCCTTCATCCAGATTATATTGGATATCGTTTACACGATCCTCTAACGTATCGATATTCCTTAACAGCCTCTGCAGCCAGGATTTACTGTCTTTATCCGTCGTGATGCGCATTAAGACATCGAAATCTTCCCGCAGATCTCCTATTACTTTATAGGGATCTTCCAACGCAGCGTCTTCGCTTATGTTGGCAAATGTTACGGCGCCTACGACCAGTTTATACAGGCTTTCATCCATTTCTTCCTTAAAGTTCAGATTGTAACTGTTGGCAATGGTCATATTGCTTACGATCTCATCATAGGCATTGCTGTAATTTCGAAGGGAAAAAATAAGATAGATCGTAATTGCCACAAACGGCAGAACGGTCACAAGATTCAGCATCATTAATTTATTTTTTAAAGAATATTTATTCATAAACGATCGCTTTCTTTTCTGTGTCCTGTTTCACTTCATATTTATAGTATATCGTTATAATATTGCTTGCGCTTTCCCTCAAGTCAGTGTAATATAATCGTATATCTTATTAATTCTGTACAGAAGAAAGGTATGGCAGATCAAATGAATAGTCCCCTGCTGCGTAAAGCGGCGCAATATATTTTGAAAGATACCGGCGAAGCAAACGAGTCTCCGAAGCTGATTGTTGTCATCAGAATACTGCTTCTGTCCATGCTCTTTTATATTGTAGTAAATAGTATAATCTATATCAGTATTTTAAACAATATCGGAATCGTGATTTTCCTGATTTCCTTATTGATATTTTTATTGCTTTTCGGCATGACTTACCGCTACAAGACTACTACGGTAGTCTATACATTGAATCTTTGTATGGCGGCATGGATCATCGTTAATATCTTTTACTTTGGCTGGGATACCGGGGTACAGCATTTTATTATTGTACTTCTCGTGCTTTCCTTTTTTTCAAGTTACTCACAATACGGCGCAAAAACCTTTTACGCAATGGTTCTTTGTGTTTTTCGTATTGCTCTGTTTCATCTATGCCGCAGCAAAGAGCCGCTTATATCTCTGCCTGATACTATGATCAATGCTCTGCAGATCATCAACACCATCATGATCTTTTCCTGCCTTTCCACGATTGCCTACGTCTTCAGCAAGGATTCGCAGACATTGGAAAGCAAGCTTGTTGAATACAATAATATTCTTGAAGACCAGGCCAATACGGATGCCCTGACCGGTCTGTATAACAGAAGAAAAGCCATGCAGTGTTTGGAAAGCCTTTTAACGCCTTCGAATAAAAGCTTTACCAGTATCTGCATCTGCGATATTGATTTTTTCAAAAAAGTCAACGATAACTACGGACATGATGTCGGTGATATGGTGCTTCAGAATATTGCCGACGTAATGGTTACGACTTTGGATAAGAATTTTATTGTCTCCAGATGGGGCGGCGAAGAATTTCTGCTGATCTTCCCTTCCTGTAACGGAGATGATGCCTGTCCTCATTTAGAGCAGCTCAAAAGCAATATCAAGGCCCTGCAGTTTAACGCGAACGGAAAACCTTTCTCCATCACGATGACTTTCGGCCTGGCCGAATACGATTTCCGCTCCGACATCGACACGGTCATCAAGGAAGCGGACGAAAAACTCTATATGGGAAAAGAAAACGGCAGGGATCAGATCGTCTACTGATTTTTAACGAATGCGTCTCTTTCTTCTTACATATATTTAATTAAAAGCATCTAAAGCAGGTTGTTTTCTTGAAAAAAAAGCTTTCTTTTAAACAATGGGCGGGAGCAATCCTGGTATTGCTCCTTTTTATTTTACTGACTCTCTTTCTCTACGGTTATTTTCACGAAGATTCCCGATTTGAAAAATTTGCAATGCAGTTTTTTGTAAACGAGCTCTCTTCCAATCCGATCAATCTGCATTACACATTGACCGATCCCTCCGTATACGGCATCGACGAAAGTTCCATGACCCTTCCGATATACCATGCCGGTCAGGCGCTCGAAAACTGGGACAGTATACAGGAAACGCTTTCCCGCCTGAAAAAATTCCATCCCGAAAGACTATCCTCTTCCAACCAATATACCTATATTCTTTTTACTACCTATCTGGAAAACAGGAAAGCCTGCGCAGCTTATCCTTATTATGAAGAACCGCTTTCTCCCGTTTCCGGCATACAGTCCGAACTGCCCGTATTGCTGGCGGATTACCGGCTTGCTTCTACGACAGACATTCAGAATTATCTCTCTATCCTTTCCCAGATTCCTTCCTATCTGGAGGGAGTTCTCCTATATGAACGGGAAAAGATCGAATATGACCTTTTTATGCCGGATACGGCCGTAGATAAAGTGATTGAACAATGTGAGCTGCTCATGAACAAAGATGAACTGGAAGCCGGCTCTCATTTCTTAGAGATCACCTTCGCCGAACGTCTGTCCAAACTGGTGGAACAAAACACTATCACGGCGGAACAGTCCCGAAGTTATCAGGAAGAAAATAAACGCCTGCTTACCACAGTCGTAGCGCCTGCCTATGATAAAATGGCAGATGAACTGACCTTGTTAAAAGGCAGCGGATGCAACGATCAGGGCCTTTGCTATCATATCGACGGCCGGGATTATTATCAGGCTTATCTGCGTCAGACGACCGGTTCCTACCGCACGGTCCCGGAGATCAAATCCCTGCTCGCCAAGGATTTCGAGCAAAACTATGCCGCACTGGTCGCACTGCTGCGTCAATACCCGGCGCTGGCAGATTCTCTTTCTGCAGAAGCTTCTCCTTTTCCTGCCATCACGCCGGAGGATATGCTGTCATTGTTGCAGACGATGATCTCTCAGGACTATCCCGCCATTCCGGCTGGTGCAGATCAGACACCGCAATGCAGCGTCAAATATGTGGACGAATGTCTTGCTCCGTATTCGGCTCCGGCCTTTTATCTGACGCCTCCGCTTGATAATATGCGGGAAAATACCATCTATATCAACAGACTTGACACGGCCGAAGGACTTTCCCTTTTTACGACGCTGGCACATGAAGGCTATCCGGGTCATCTCTACCAAACCATATACAGCGGACATTATCTGCAGGCCTCCGGCGCCTCCCCGCTCCGCAGGACGCTGTACTACGGCGGTTACATAGAAGGCTGGGCCATGTATGTAGAACTTAATTCCTATGACTATGCCTGCCGCCTGACCAAAGATGCACGCCCGGAAACAGAAGCGCTGTATCAGGCAGGCAGGCTGAACAGGCAGATTCAGCTGTGCCTTTATTCTCTTCTGGATATTATTATTCATTACGAAGGCGCTTCTTTTGAAAGAGTCTATCAGATTCTCTCCGCCTTCGGTTTTACACAGGAAGAAAGTGTGCGCTCCATTTATGAATATATTATTGCACAGCCCTGCAATTATCTGAAATACTATCTGGGATATCTGGAAATCGAAGCATTAAAAACCCAGGCAGAAACCGCCTGGGGTGATAATTTCTCGTTATACCGTTTCCATACATTCCTGTTAAATAACGGTCCGGCCGATTACAGGACACTGGGCAGGCTTCTGAAAGCCTCCCGGTGGTCAATCCCGGCCGCCTGACCTTTATCCTTTTCCTCGTTTCGACAGGAAAAATCCGTTAAGCCGCTCCAAAGCCTTCTGGAGCACTTCTTTTTCTGCTTCCGAAAGCTGTTCCACGACAGCCTCAATCATTTCTTCGTGAAAACACTGATGATGTAAGAACGCCTTTTTTCCTTTCGGCGTCAGAGAAACCAGGACGACCCGCCTGTCCTCTTCACTTCTGACACGCTCTACATAGTTCTTTTTGACAAGACTATTGATGGAGATCGTCAGCGTTCCTGTTGTTACATGCAGCGCCCTGGCAACGGTCGTCATATTTTTCTGACCGTCCATCCCGATCGCTTCAATGACACGTGCATCATTCGTTGTCATATCCTTATATTCTTCTGTCCGTATCGCCTGTTCTTCAATTTCTTCAATATTGCGGAACAGCTTAACCAGCACATCATTGAGTGCGTTATTGATATCCATATCCTATCGCTCCGTTCCCTTTACTCCATGGATTTCAGGGATTCTGCCATATTGATCTTCTCCAGTTTAAAAAACATGATCATATTTACAAACATTGCAAAAACAAAAGTACCCGCCAGGCTGAGCAGATAACTAAACGGCGTGATCACCGCCTTGAAAGAAACCATGTCGACAGTGATATTGTACATAATAAACCAGTGCAGACATTTCCCCAGAAACAGGCCGACAAGAGCTCCGATCCCCGTTAACATCAGGTTCTCCCGGAAAACATAGTCCGCCGTCTCTCTGGCGTAAAAGCCAAGCACCTTGATCGTCGCGATCTCCCGGATCCGTTCCGTAATATTGATATTGGTCAGATTATATAATACGATAAAGGCAAGACTTCCGGCACAGACGATGATAAGCGCCACGATATAATCCATGCTCCTCATCATATTACCGATCCGCTCACGCATATCCATGATGACCGTAACGGCAAGCACATCTTTCCTGTCAGAAAGAGCCGCAGCCGCTCCATGAACATCCGTCCCCTCTTTTACGATTGCATAGGCGCTTTTATACTCGGGTTCTACCCCGAGCTGTTCCTGATAAGTCTCTTTACTGATATAAATATAATGATAGACAAAATTCTCACAAAGATCCGAAACAGTTACCGTGAGCGTGTTCATATCATTATCCCGGAGCGTCACTTTGTCCCCGATCTTAATGCCCATATTTTCGGCCAGTTTAGCCGTTAAAACGGCTTCTCCCATCGCGGGATAGGCGATCTCTTCGCCTTCCTCCGTATGCAGACTCACAAAAGTCCTCATCTCTTCCGCATTTTCCGGTATTTCCAGATAGATCGATTTCGTCCTGCCGCCAAAATCCAGATCGACAGTCTCTTCATACCGACAGGCAATTTCCTTCAGAGTTCCTGTCTCTTCCTGCAGAGCATTCATATCCGCTTTGCCGACACCGTTTGAAAAAGTAATGCCGATATCAAACATCTGTATTTCATCATACTGCATTTCCGCTATATTTACAACGGAATTCCTGATACCGAAGGCCGCTACGAGCAGCGCCGTACAGCCGCTGATGCCGAGAATCATCATAAAAAAGCGCTTCTTATATCTGATGATATTACGCATGGAAACCTTATGCAGAAATTTCATCCGGCTCCAGATAAACGTTACATTTTCCATCCATATCCGCTTACCGCTCTTAGGCGATTTGGGGCGGATCAGATTGGCCGGCACGCTATGCAGCTCATACCGGCAGGAAAAATAGGCCGCTCCCATAGAACAAAGCAGTGCCGCCGCAAGGGAAAAAAATGCCAGCAGGCCGTCAAAAAGATACTGGATCTCTCCCATATTATAAATAATGCCGTATCCTCTCCAGATTGTCTGCGGAAATAACCATATACCGCCCATATAACCGGCTATGGCGCCTATCGCAGCAGCAGAACCCGCATAGAACAGATATTTCCCCATAATGGCTGCACTTCCGTAACCGAGCGCTTTCAGAACGCCGATCTGCGTCCGCTGTTCCTCTACCATCCTGTTCATTGTCGTCATACAGACAAGCGCCGCAACCAGGAAAAAGAAAGCCGGGAATACATTCGCAATTGCCGCCACAATATTAGAGTCATTCTCAAAACAGACATACCCTACATTCGTATTTCTGGTCAGGACAAACACATCAGGTTCTTCAATATCCGCAAGCTCTGCCCGTGCATCATCGATTTTCTGCTGTGCCTTGGCAACTTCTTCCTCAAATTCCGCTTTGGCATCCTCATATTCTGTTTTGGCATCCTCCAGTTCTTCTTTTGCCTCCGCAATTTCCGCTTTTCCGTCTTCTAATTCTGCCTGTGCTTCCTCCAGTTCCTTTTCCCCATCAAGAAGCGTCGTCTCCTGCGCCGCGATCTCTGTCCTTGCTGCTTCTATCTGTGCCTTTCCCTGCTGTATCTGCAGCATGGCGCTCTGATACTGCTCCGCAGGCATCATCGCCTGCATTGCATTCAGCTGCGCTTCCTGCTCTGTCAGCTCCTGCTCCTGTGCATCCAGCGTGTCCCTGGCCTGCCTGATCTGCGTCTTTCCATCCTCTATTTCTTTCCTGTTGTCGGCAATCTCCTGCTCGCCATCCTGAATCTCCTGTTCATGATCGGCAAGCTCTGTTTCCCCATCCGAAATCTGCTGCCATGCATCGTCAAGCTCTTCCTCAGCCTCTTTCGACTTATCATCCAGCTCGGTCTGTGCGTCGTCTATTTTCTCCTGTGCTTCTGCAATCAGCTTCGTATATCTTTCCGCCGCAGCCAGTTCCGTTGTTTCTTCCATCTCGTCTTCCAAAGAATCTATGTGATCATTATACGCATCCGTATAAACATCATTTTTCTGTTTCACTGTCAAATATATTTCAGTCAGATAATCACAATTAAATGCCTCCCGCGGCACACAGAAAAATCCCGTTATTTTACCGTCTCCGACAGACGTCGTTCCCCGCTCCATGTTAATATAGCAGGGCGACTGCACAAACCCCACGACCGTATAAGACGTATGATGGAGCATGTCCAGCGTGTCTTCGCTGTTATTATCCGTTACGGTTATCGTAGACCCCAGTACTGCCTCTCCATACAATATCTCATCCAGCACGCATTCATCCGCCCGCTCGGGCATTCTGCCCTCTGTCAGTACCACCCGGTTAATAGTCTCCGGCACGGCCTGGATCTTATATACAGACTCATTTCCATCTTCTATTGCACATAAAGCATCAACCGAAACCGTTCCCTCTACATCCGCGATCTCATCCGACTCCTGAAATCTCCTGACGTCCGATTCTTCAAATCCTATCGTGGAAAGCAGCTGAAAATCAAAAAAATTCTGCCGCGATAAATAATCATTTTCCGTAACGATCATTGCCGGCGTCGTTACCTTTAATCCCGCAAAAAGAGCAACGCCAAGCATAACGATCGCTAAAATTGCCACAAACCGCCCGATACTTCCCTTTATTTCCCTGATCGTTGTCTTTATCATTCCGCTGCTCACTGACTCAACTCCCTATGTTTGGCGAATTACCACTCAATTTCCTCTACCGGTATAATCTGTTCATTCATCTCCATCTTTCGTATCGTTCCGCTCTTTACCGTAATAACCCTGTCCGCCATGGCGGTCAGCGCCTGGTTATGCGTAATGACCACAACCGTCATACCTGTCTTCCTGCACGTATCCTGCAGCAGCTTCAGAACCGCTTTTCCCGTATTATAATCAAGCGCCCCTGTCGGCTCATCGCAAAGCAGAAGTTTCGGGTTCTTCGCAAGCGCCCTTGCAATCGCCACTCTCTGCTGTTCCCCGCCTGATAACTGCGCCGGAAAGTTTCCCGCTCTGTCCTTTAATCCTACCATCTCCAGAACGGACATCGCATCAAGAGGATCCTTGCAGATCTGTGCCGCCAGTTCCACATTCTCCAACGCCGTCAGGTTCTGCACCAGATTATAAAACTGGAATACAAACCCGATATCAAATCTTCTGTATGAAGTCAGCTTCTTCTTGTTATATGCCGAAATCTCATCTCCATCCAACAGAACTTGTCCGGATGAGAGAGAATCCATCCCGCCTAAAATATTCAGGATCGTCGTCTTACCGGCTCCGGACGCGCCCACGACCACACAGAATTCTCCTTTTTCGATTGTAAAATTTACATTTTTCAACGCTTCAATATCCACTTCGCCCATATGATATGTCTTGCTGACATCCTTAAATTCTACAAAAGAACCCATTGATTTTCTGTCTCCTCTCGTGTCGTCCCGTGACGGCCTGTCCGCCTTACGTCACGTATATCGCCTATCTGCTTCCGGTATGATCATCGTTACTTACCTATTTTAACATATGTATTTTGGTTCTAAAACAGTTTGTGTATAAAAAAACTATAAATTAACCTGTAAAAAAAGAATCTTCCGGCAGACTTTACTCACATCATTCCCGCCAGGATAATGCTCGCGGCCACACCGCTAAACGTCGCCAGTACTGCACCGGCAAGCGTATATCTGGTCTTCGTGACTTTGGCCGACATATAATATACGGACATCGTATAAAACACCGTTTCCGTACAGCTCATCATAATGGAAGTCGTCATTCCGATCAGAGAATCCGGTCCGTGATTCTTGAAAATATCCAGAACCAGTCCCGTAGCCGCAGAAGAGGAAAACATTTTCACCAAAATAAGCGGAATCAGTTCTGACGAAAAACCGGCACGCTGCGTTATTCCGGCAAAAAGACCTCCCAGAAAATCAAGAAATCCCGACGCGCGAAGAACGCCTACCGCCACCATTAAACCGATCAGTGTCGGCATGATCTGTATGACCGTATGAAAACCATCTTTTGCCCCTTTTATAAACTCTTCATAAACATTAATCCTAACACTGATTCCATACGCTACGATATAAAATATAATGACCGGGATAATAATATTGGAAAAATGAGCAAAAACCTGTGCCATAGAAATGCCTGCATAAATTCTTTCTTTTAAATTTATGCAGGCAGCTCCCTATTTATGAAGTCTCTTTGTCATTCCCGTATTGCCAAAATTCTTTTATATGCCGCTTTCCAACTCCATCATTCCCAGTTTCAAAGCGCCCATGATACCCTGTTTATCATTCAGACTCTGTAAAACGATGAAGGAGTCCAGATCCTCCAGTTCTTTGGTCTTAAGATAGCCGTTTAATAACTGCGCAAATCTCTCCCTGATCAACGGAAGAAGCTGTGTCTGGTGCATGACGCCGCCTCCCAGGATGATCCGCTGCGGAGACAACACACATGTATAATCGACAAGCGCCTGTGCAATATATTCCGCTTCCATTTCCCAGACTTCTTTTTGATCCGAAAGCTCTACCGCTTTCTTTCCATAGCGCCCTTCAATAGCTGGTCCTGCCGCCAGTCCCTCCAGACAGTTCTCATGAAAAGGACAGAATCCTTTATACGTATCATTCGGTAATTTCCGAAGCAGGATATGACCGCCTTCCGGATGCAGCATACCATGCAAAAGCCTGCCATCCGCAATGACGCCTACCCCTACACCGGTTCCGATCGTAATATAAATACAGCTTTTTAACCCTCTTCCGATTCCCCACGTATATTCACCCAGAACGGAACCGTTTACATCCGTATCAAATCCTACCGGAACGCCAAGCTCCCGTTTAAAGGTGCCTGCAATATCAAAATACTGCCATGCCTTCTTCGGTGTTGTCGTAATACATCCGTATGTATCCGAATCGCGGTTTAAGTCAATCGGTCCGAAACAGCCGATGCCCAGCGCCTCTATTTTTTTCCCTTTGAAAAAGGAAAGTAATTTGGGCATAGTGATCTCCGGCGTTTCTGTGGGAATGGATACCTGTTCTAATATTTCTCCGTTTTCGTTGCCAATGGCACATACCATCTTCGTGCCTCCGGCTTCTAATGCTCCAAGCAGCATGGTGGGATCCTCCTTTTCGGTAATCATGTATTACCCCATATTTTATTCCAACATTGCAAAAAATACAACCTTTTTACATGCTGAAATGTATAATTACCAAAAGACGAAGCGCCCTAAGGCGCCCCGTCTCCAGTTCATTACTCTATTGCACAACAACACGATCGTTTCTTTAATTAATTCCCGCTATGCCCAGTTCTCCATCTACAGACTTAAAAATGATGTTCGGCGCAGCGTCTCCCATGATGACTCCTGCCATTGTCTCTTCCAATGTCGAAACATCCACCGCTGCGATCACAGAACACCTTTCCTCTGTAAAAATAACTTCCTCTCCCAAATCCATAAAAGCATCCTTATTTTCAACCACCTCACTGTTTACTGCAACCGGATAAAAACACAGATCGGCAATCGCCTCCATATTTCTGTCTGCCACTGCCGCCTGAATCTTCTCCGCAAACGCTGCTGTCTCGCTGTTTTCTCCTTTTTCTTCCAGATCACTGTAGTTTTCATTCTTCTCTTCTGCTTCGCTCTCAGCCGGATCGTTTTCTTCCTGCAGCTCACTCACAGACGTATCCTCTGCCGGCCTGATGATCTCCACTTCCTTCGCTCCGCATCCCATACAGGCAATCATCATAATTACTGTAATTACTATCATCTTCCTCTTTTTCATAAACTTTCCTCCTCACATCATTTCCTGTTTTCTGCTGTTGCAGCACAAACTGCAGAATTATCATTTATTATATCCCAGTGATATTTCATCAGCAATTTCACTTTTTTCGCATATTGATACTAATTCTTCGCATCTTCGGAATTTAAGGGCCGAAGCAGTTGATAAAACGACCTAAGTCCGGTATAATTTCCGGTGACATTTTTATTCCTGTAAATAATAAAATGGGGCACGTTTCTGCAGAGTTAATGAATCACAGTTCAAATATGAAAGGATTCCCATATGAAAATAACGATTTGTGATGACAGTATTGAAGATTTGTTGAAAATAGAAGAATTATTATTGAAATATAAAACACTTTACCCCGGCAGGAATTTTGAACTGGAGAAGTTTTCCGATCCTTCCAGACTATCCCATACTATTTCCGCAGGGAAATTGTCCGATATTTATATCCTGGATATGCTGATGCCAAAGCGCACGGGAATTGATCTTGCTCACCAAATCCGGGAAGCCGGATGTGAAAGCGCGATCATCTATATCACATCTTCCGATGATTATGCACTGGATGCCTACGAAGTACGCGCAATAAGATATCTGCTGAAACCGATCAATGAAGAGAAACTTTTCGAGGCGCTGCATTACAGTCTGACTTATACGAAAGTCAAAAATGAACCGATCTATCTGGTCAAGACAAAAGAAGGACTGGTGCAAACGTCTTATTCCCAGATAGAATACATTGAAAACGCCAGCAGGAAACTGGAAGTGCATCTGGTAAGCGGAGAAATACTCAAAAGCCTCTTTATCAGACAGTCTTTTGAAGAAGAGACGCGAGAGATCGCACAAATGCGCAATTTCCTGCAAGTCCACAAATCTTTTCTTGTCAACCTCGACCACGTAAAACGACTCACGGTTGACAGTATAATCATGGAGTCCGGCAGACAGCTTCCTGTCAGTAAAACGAAAGCCGCCAAAGTCAAGCGGGAATATCTTCTTTTTGTTTCCGGAAAATACAAATAACAGGCAAAGAGAAAGGCATGGTGATCAAAATGGTCTATTTCAAAGATATATCTTATATGCTGAGCCATGTATTTTTTATGGTGTTTATCTATCTGTTTTTAGTACATCGTTATTCTAAAAAAGCAACGCTGTGCATCTGCTTTATATCGTGTTCCGTTTTGAATCTGTTCGACTTCTTTAAACTGAACCTGTTCCCGGACAGCCGCTTAATTTACTTGTTTTCGACGCTCATACAAATTGTCATATCCCAGTGCACAGGACTTTTTATTTCAAAAAAAAGGGACAGCAGAGTGCTTTTTATCAGCCTGAGTGCATCTAATTATGTCATCGTAGGGAGTATAACGGCATCTATTCTGTATATATGCACCGGCAGTATACATCTGGCTCTGGCCGGAAATATTCTGATGCACCTTACTATTTTACTGATTCTGCATTTTAAGATCGGAAATATATTTCATAAGTTTTTCGAACGTGATCTGGGAAAAAGCTGGTGGGAGTTATGCCTGATCCCCGTATTCTTTTTTTGCAGTTTTTCCTGCCTTTCCTTTTTCCCTTTTACGCTTTATGAATTTCCCGAAAATATACTTGTCAGTATCTTTCTGATGATCACGATGCTCGTGTCCTATGTGGTAGTACTCCGTTATTTGGACAGCGAAGCAAAGAAGGTAGAAGGCTATTGGAAAAATGTAATGTTTGAATCCTATATCAAAGGACTGGAAAGCCAGAATTATCTCGTGGAACATGCCGAACGTAATCTGAAAATACTGCGGCACGACATGCGGCACTACTCCATGATGATAAATTCCCTGTTGGACCAAAAGGCGTATGATGAAATCAGAAAAATAGCCGGACATATCAATGAAGTCGTGGACGAGAATAAAGTGGAACGGTATTGCGAAAATCTGGTTGTCAACACAATCCTTCTGAAAATGACCGCACAGGCAAAATCTTTTCATATCACACTGAACACGGATATACTGATATCCAGGCAGCTCCCGGTCAACGAGTATGAGTTCGCTCTTGTTCTTGCAAATCTTTTGGAAAATGCCGTATTCAGCGTAAAAGATCTGGAACAGGGTAAAAGATATATTCATGCAAAGATCCATTGTACATCCGAATATCTGTTAATCGATATGAGCAACGAATACGAGAAAGAAATCCATTTTGATTCGCTGACCGGACTTCCTCAAAGTGAAAAAGGGAAAAGCCATGGTCTTGGAATGCAGAGCGTACTGGCCTTTGCGGATAAGCTGGGCGCAAACATCGACTGTTACTGTGAGAACAATCTATTCCGGATCATACTGTTTGCTGATTTTGACTGATAATGTGCGAAATTTTACCTGCCTTTTGCGTAGAAGCGGAAAACTTGAAATCCTGTTGAAATGATATAATGTTACTATGCAGAAAACATTTAATAAATATACCATCATTATCATAACGATCGCTATATCCGTAATTCTTTTCATTAATTTTTTGTTTCATCTAAATTTGCTCAAAACACAACAGTTCAACACTTTTTTTGCCAAAACGGAGCAGATGATACATACATTAGAAAATAACCGGATGGAGCTTGATCTGTTAAGAAAAAATCTTGATGAAGATTATCTGACAAGAGCCAGAGCGGCTGCATATGTACTGGACAGACAGAAAGATGTATCTATGGATGTGGCACAAATGCAGTATCTGGCTGATCTGTTGAATGTAGATGAACTTCATATCATTAACGAAAACGGCATCATCGCCTCGTCATCAGTTTCGCAATATGTCGGTATAGATATGGCCGACCATAAACAGACGCGCCCATTTCTGGACCTTTTAGGCGGTGACAGCGAAGAGGCCTACCTGATTCAGGAAGCCCAGCCTAATGCAGCGGAAGACAAAATCATGCAGTATGTAGGCGTTGCCGGAAAGGGGCAGATCGGCGTAGTCCAGGTAGGCTTTACCCCTACCAGACAGCTGGAAGCACAATCCAGAAATACATATGACTACATTTTCTCCAAATTCCCCACAGATATTGATGAAGAGCTCTTTGTGGTCGACATTTCCACGCAAACCGTTCTGGGGCATTCCGCCGGCCTGCACAAAGACTTAAACGCCGACTGTTACCGTTTAGATTCACTTCTTGACTGCGAAAAAGGCGCGTACCGGGAAGGAACTGATGGAACGGTCATGTATGTGGTCAGCAGACGTTATGATGATGTCCTGCTGTGCGCCGCCCTGCCCCGCAGCGTACTTTTCCAGAAATTGTGGAAAAATATGACTGCAACTTTTTTCTATCTTCTTTTCATTGAAACCGTAATCGTTTTCCTTTTAAATTACCTGATCAAAAGAAAAGTCATAAACGGGATTCACAGCATCATAGGCACTCTGGATTCCATAACCAAAGGCAATCTTGATGTTGAAGCAGATGTGTCGGGAAACCGTGAGTTTGAAATCCTGAGCACAGGTATTAACGCTATGGTCAAAAGTATCGTCAATCTCTCTGACCGCATCTCGGCCATTATAGAGATGAGCGGGATTCCTCTTGCGGCATTTGAATATGAACGGAGCATCAACCGCGTGTTCGTCACATCCGGCTTAAGCAGACTGCTGGGGTTATCCGAAAAAGAGGCGGCCCTGCTTTATCAGAATGCCGCGACATTTGACAACTATATCCGTTCCGTTACCCGGAATCCTATGAAAGGCGAAGAAAACATTTACCGGTTCGCACAAGACAAATATCTGCAGATCTACTTATCGGAATCCTCCGACGGTTATCTTGGCGTCATCACCGATGTTACCAAAGATATCCGGCAAAAAACAATGCTGCATTATGAAAACACCCATGATCCCCTGACCGGACTGTATAAATTTGATTATTTTAAGGAAATATCCGCAGAAATATTGAGAAAAGCGAATCCTGAAAAACTGTCTGCCGTTGCTATGATCGATCTGGATTATTTTAAGTCCATAAACGACACATATGGACATGATGCCGGAGATCGTTACTTACAAGCTTTTGCCGATGTCATGAAATCCATGCCCGTAGAGCATTTTTTGTATGCAAGACGCTCCGGGGATGAATTTTGTATGCTGTTATACGACTGTGTCGACAGCGCCGAGGTCCTAAGCTGCCTGAATGCCTTTTACGAAGCACTGCACAAAAAAGAGGTTCTTCTGTCCGATACGCAGTCCAAAACAATCAGCGCTTCCTGCGGCTTTGTCCTGACAGACAACTTCGAAAACAGCATTACAGAACTTCTGCGCCGTGCGGATGAAGCGCTCTATGAGGTAAAACGAAATACGAAAGGGGTATATGGAGAATATCACAAAGAATGCAGGCATTCCACAAACTCCTTTGGCTTTTCTATATGAATGCCATGTCCGCATTCAAAGCGGACAATCTTACAATCAGCAATAAGTCCTGCCGTCTTTCCCAAGTCCTCTTCACTTAACGCCGCAAGCAGGACCCCTTCTTCGCTGACATTGGTCTTTGCCTTCATAAATACTGTCCGGCATTTGATATTTTTTAAAATATCTTCATGCAGTACTGCGCTGTGAAAGCTGTCATTATAGAATGTTTCCCCAAACAGCGGGTCATAGTTGTTCATGCCCTGAAAGCCGCTGAGCGCATACTTCGGCCAGAACATCACTTTTAAATTTTTATCGGGATGTTTCTTCCTGTATTTAGCCGCCATTCCTGTGAGTTTCTGCTTTACTTTTTCTCTTGATTTTTCAGGGAAAAAATTCCATGCGTATTGATTGCTGAAATAGTACAGTACAAAATCCCTGCTTTCCGACTGATTGATGAATCTGTGGCAGATTGTAGACAAATCAATATAATTAAAAGTGCCTTTCCTCCTTTCCCCCTGTGAAGAGAAAAACGGCGGATCCTCTAAGATCAGGAAGCTGCAAAGTTCTGTAGCAGAAGCAATGTAAGCCGCAATCAATCCTCCGGAGGAATGGCCCAAAAGATACACTTTCTCCTTTACCACGTCTTCAATAAAGCTGCCGACTGCCTTACTGATATCAACTATATTATACCGTGCGGCATCGTGCAGACTTTCACCATGCCCATAACAGTCTACGGAATAAATATGATAGCGTTTAGATAATCTCTCCCATACATTTCCAAAACTTACAGCATCTACTCCCTGCGCATGAATGAGGACCAGGGGCTGCAGATCGTTTTTTATTTCATAGTAATTAAGGCGTATATCCTGTTTATGATATAATTTTTTCTCTACCATATTCATTTCCCTTTCACATATCAAATCTTTATTCCCTCAGATCCGTCTGTGACCGCTCCGCTGACAGCCCCCATCTCATTCCAAATTTTCACGCATACGCCGTACATAAAGCCTTCTATCAGAGAACGGACAAAATATCGCAGGCAATCGGAGTATAAAACATTTCCGCTGCCTTCGCCCGGTCGGTTGTCTGGCTTAAAATCCACATCAGCTTTGCTATCACGGCCTCGGTTGTCATGTCGTAAGCTTCCAGTATCGGCAGACTCTGCTTGATTCGGTTTCCTACATGATAAACGGACAGATCACTGCCCTCGTTTTCCACCTGGGTAGTCAATACGACTGTCTTACCGGCATCCAGTCCTCTTTTTACCGTCTCATAAAAGCTTCCTGTTTCATAAACCGGCAATCCGCCTACGCCAAAGCTCTCAATGATCAATGCGCTGCTTCGTTCCAAAAGATATTCCAGGACTCCGCAATCTATTCCCGGCACTAACTTTAACAGCGCCACCTTAGAATCCAGCGCTTCATAAAATCTGACCGGCGCGCTGCTCTCCGGCCTGATATATTGAAATATACGGCCATCCTGCACCATCCCCACAATCGGATAATTGATACTCGAAAATGCTTCAAAACTTTTGCTGCGAGTCTTTCGGGCCCTGGTTCCCATGATTATCTTACCGTTAAAGACTAACATCACACCAAACATAGCAGACGCTGCCACCGTAAAAGCATCCCGAAGATTCTGCTTACTATCTGTCGTTTCATATCCTATAGGTTTCTGGGCTCCCGTAAGAACGATCGGCTTAAGACTGTTCTGAATCAGATAACTGAGACCGGCCGCAGTATATGCCATCGTATCCGTACCATGGCTCACCACGAAGCCATCATATTTCTCATAGCATTCATGTATCGCCTGTGCAATACGTATCCAATGTTCCGGACAGATATTCGTACTGTCCAAACTAAAAAGCTGGATACAGTCTACCGTACAGATTCCGGAAATATCCGGAACATATCGTAATAACTGTCTACTTGTCAGCTCCGGCACCAATCCGCTATCGCCCATTTCCGAAGCGATAGTGCCTCCCGTCCCAATAAGAAGTATCCGCTTTTTATCCATTTTACAAGTGATATCCTTTCTTCAACCCTGCATATATTTGTCAGGTAGAATTTCTTTTTTCCAGCAAATACCGCTTCCGATATTTAAGCTGCACATATTTCATTATCCTCTGATAGTAGATGGGATTGGCTGCACCGCCGAGTATTCCTACAACCGGCAGTCCCTGAATAAACTTTAGAACCAGCATCTGTGTCGCAAGAGCATTCGCTGTCTTCTCAATCTGTTGTTTTAACTCATTTTCTTCGGGAATCCTGTTTACAGCACAGTCTATGGACACATCATTTGCAGCATTCAGGGCAATCCATTCCTCCCCGGATGCCATAGATGCCTCTATCAATTTAAGTATCCGCATCTTTTCTTCCATTGCCTCGTAATCAAATCCATACTTCAGCGCTGTTTCATATATACCACGCAGTAATACTCCCAGCCAGATCACAATATCCGGAAGTCCGATTCCGAGCACCCCAAGTCCCACCCCTTCAACAGTCGTAACTACGGTATTGAGCACATTACTGCCGGAAGCTCCTGAGCGGATCCTTGCAATTTCTTTTCGACTGCCTTTAATATCCATTGCATAATCATTGATCTGAAATTCTTTTGCAATAGACTCTTTGTCGTAAGTCTTCTCTATGATCACCGTACCTTTCTCAAAAATAAGGTAGAATGCTTTCGAAAAGGCTTTCTGCAAACCCGACATAACCTTTTCAGGAATTTTGTTTTCCAGTTCCGCTTTCCACGACGGAGCATCTTTATGCTTTTGCGCAGATCGGATCAGCCTGCCTTCTTCCCGCTCGATTTTCTGCAGTTCCTTTTCCAGCGGCGATAGCTTTGATTTGAATACCCTCATTCTCTACTCTCCTTGAAGATTCTATTCAAATTCTCCTGTTTATCATATTTCATTTGACGGTGAAATTCAACAGTATCTGTATTTTCTTAAAACATATTTTAAAAGCGAAGAGCCTTCACGCTCTCCGCTTCCTGTCCTTCACCTTACAATATATTGCCGCCACTGCCGTACTGATAAACGTCGCCACAATCGCCGGTGCAATTACGGCCGTCGGATTCACGCTTCCGTATTGCTGTCTGTAAACGATCATATTGACCGGAATAAGCTGCAGGGATGAAATATTCAGTATCAGAAAATTACACATTTCCTTCGAAGCCGATCGTTCCCTTTTTCCCATACCCACAACTGATAAACCGGCTTTGGACGGCCTGCCGCCTTTCGTTCCTTTGTCTGTTTCCGGCAGATACTCGGGATTCCCCCGCTCGGCTTCCAGCTTCGCCAGTTCCTCCATTGCTTTCAGGCCCCCTTGTGTCAAGTTAATGACATGAACTTTTTAACATTTTTGTTTTAATAAATCCCATAATGTTTTCTCATTTCTACGAACTTTTGCCACTCGCCTATATTCATGCAGCGCATTGATCAAAACATCTATATCGCAAAAGTATTCATAAATGAAATCATAACTTTTTACATTTTTATATTTCAATATATGCTTACAATATGTACTTGGTTTTTCTTTCGTGCTTTTAAACTCTCTATATTTTCCTTCGTTACATATTATAAGCATTTCAATTTCAGGTGCTGTAATTACATTTACAACATCTACTTTTTTCTCGTATGCCTTACGCAATTTAAAATTCTCATTTCTTGAGTCCAAAACTCGGTAAACCGTTATTTTTTCAGAAAATCCTTTCTTAAGGTACTTCTCTTCAAAGTCTTGTCCTCGTCGGCATTTCAACACTTCTTCATCAATTAATTCTTCTCTTTCAAATATTAATTTATGGTTATTAAGTAATAAATCTAATATTGCATGTTCGGCACCGCCTTCACAGATACATGCCAAATATTTTGCCATTATAAAGCCTCCTATCTCAGCGAAGCTAACGCTTTTTTCAATGCAATATAGGATTCATAAGTTGGTACAGTTCCCCCAAGAAAATCGCTATCATAAACTTCACTTTTCTTAATATCATTTCTTTTTAAAATACAGGAAAGCTTTTCAACTGTAATCCTATCTTTGTTTTTTATAATATATATATTATCGTTCCTTTTAAATTCATCGAGTAATTCTGAATAATGTGTTGAAAAAATCAAGGTTGCTCCTTTCTTATTAACCTTTTTATCCATAAAAAATCGTATTAACGTTGAAACTATTTCTCTGTTAAAATGATTTTCCAATTCATCTACAATTAAATATCCCCCTTCCACAAAAGAAAATACTGCTCCCATAAACACACTCAAACCTTTTATTGTACCCGAAGAAAGATACCTGTTAAGCGCTAGTGGACTATTCAAAACTATTTCATCTTTTCCATAAAATTTTAATCTGATATCAACCTTCTTTTCAGTTGGTTCACAGCTAAGATTTTCAATACTAGGATCCAAGAAAGCTAATATCTCTTTCGGATATTGACCTAAAATGTTCAACATATTATGGTCTGTGAATTCTGACATATCACATAAGAAAAAATTTGTGTCCTGTTTCTTATTTAAAGCAACGATAATGCTAACATCTTCCATTAAATATTGTTCATCTTTATCTCTTCTCATTTTCACTTCAACATCCGTAAAATCATAGAGACCTTTTTTTGTTTTTACCTTACAAATCTCTTTTGACCATAGCGTTTCATCTATAATTACAAATTTAGTACTACCGTCAATAGAATTTATCTTTTTCCCTACTATTGTTTCTAGTTTATATACAACATCATTGTGATAAAAATATGCGGTAAAAATTATATTTTTTATGATATCTAAATCATATAAAAATTCTTTTGAAGAAATACTATTAATAGGCTCATTATTTAACAATCCTATGAAAAAAGAAAGTAATTTCAAAATCGTTGTTTTGCCTGATGCATTAATTCCAATAAAAGATAACGTAGGGCTTATATATACATTAGAAAAAACATTAAACATTTGTATCCTGTCATCATCATCAACTCTTTGCTGTGCAACGAAATCTACTTCCAAAACATTTTTAAAGTTTTCTAATCCTTCTATGGATAGTTTTAATATTTTCATTGTATTCTCCTTTTATTTACAGCAATATCGTTTTTATTTTCTATTATATATATATTTCCATATAATTTCAATAATTATTCCCAATATATTTGTTTTTACTTTCCATTGCAAAAGCGAAGAGCCTTCACGCTCTCCGCTTCCTGTCCTTCACCTTACAATACATTGCCGCCACTGCCGTACTGATAAACGTCGCCACAATCGCCGGTGCAATTACGGCCGTCGGATTCACGCTTCCGTATTGCTGTCTGTAAACGATCATATTGACCGGAATAAGCTGCAGGGATGAAATATTCAGTATCAGAAAATTACACATTTCCTTCGAAGCCGATCGTTCCCTTTTTCCCATACCCACAACTGATAAACCGGCTTTGGACGGCCTGCCGCCTTTCGTTCCTTTGTCTGTTTCCGGCAGATACTCGGGATTCCCCCGCTCGGCTTCCAGCTTCGCCAGTTCCTCCATTGCTTTCAGACCCGCCGGTGTGCAGGCCCAGCCAAGTCCCAGAATATTCGCGATCAGGTTCGTGGATATGTAACCTCTTGCCGGATGATCCCGTGGAATATTAGGAAAGAGAAAGGTGATAAAAGGCGATATCCCCCTTGTCAGCTTCGAGATCAATCCTGATTTCTGCGCAATCTCCATCAGGCCCACCCACAATGCCATGACACCGATCATCGTGATGCATAAAGAGACTGCTTCCCCTGCGGAATCCAGCGCCGCTTTTGACACGGCCTCCATGTTTCCGCTGAAAGCCCCGTAAACAATCCCGATTAAAATCATAAACGCCCAAATATAGTTAAGCATAGACATAAAAAGCACGACTATGAAAAATCATAAACGCGCCGTTCCCTTTTTGATGTTAGTTATATTATATGTGAGCAAATACTATGAAATTATATTTTTTATTTGAAAATTATGACCTGGCAAAAAACGCTCTTAGAAAAGAATATTTTGGGTGAAATGGAATTCATTACATATCTTCACTCATTACTAACCTCCATTCAGGACATTCAGACTCCAGAATGATTCCCAAAATTATGGCTTCGTTCATTATGATTTTGAACTGTCCTGTCTGATCACATCCCGGTGCAGACGCTGGTTTTCTTTCCATGAAGCAGAATATGGCACCGCACAACATCATAAAGCAGCATAGCATATGCCGCATAAAACAATCCCATGCTATAGATCATATACCGGGGTTGTGTGAAAATAATCAGTCCCACCACGAGAGAATTGATCACAATCCCCATCATGACAATGAAGGCAAATGCAAGGCTTCTCTCGATCTGCATTTCCATTTCCTTCAACTTTTTCTTCTGCAATATCAGATATCCTGCTGCCGCCGCAAAACCCAGATACGCGGCAGCGGCATAAATACTAAGCAGATGCCCGGCACGCGCAACGGAATTGACCAGTCCCTTCAGGACATTGTAACAATACACCTGCAGCATAGGCATCAGATTCTGCTTAAACAGCGTACGGGTCATTTCTCCGCAGATCTCGTCATATTTCAGCGCCGCTTCTACAATTGTGTAATCATAATGTCCGGCAATATATCCATCTACAACAGGATTGATGATACCATAACCGATCGCATCATAGCTGTCTGCGTAATGGCTCGACATGGAAAGCCAATCGCCCTGTGCATAGGCATATAAAAGTTTCTGCTCGTCCGCCTGTTTCATGATCTCCAAATATAATTCCTTTACTGTTTCATCGGTAAACAGCAGCTTGTCTTTCTCCGCATCCGAAGAATACAGCAAAGTGCATAAAACGCCCATGGAATTATGGCAATGCTCTATCCATACGCCGCGTACAGCATAGTTATATAACCTGTCCGTTACTTTACAGGCTGCAAGTACCGATACCATTAACAGCATCAGGCAAAGAAATTTTCTGACTTTTCTGTTTCGTATCAGAATGTACCACCCAAAAACCGCGCCCATGATCAGTATGGTGATCATCATCTGTTTTCGTAAACTGATCAGTAGAAAAGAAAGAATCAATGTCCACAGCAAATGGCATTTCTGGCCGCCGGCCACATAAAGATACAATTCCAATATAAAAAGAACGAACAGGGAAAGTCCCAGTCCCTCGGTCATGATGCAATCCGTATAAACGGATCCTCTGACTGCTGCAAATCTGCAGAGTAAAACGACAGCAAACTGAAATACGATCGCCGCAATCTGCAGCAAGGTACTTTGATCTTTGGTTCTTTTAATCACAAATCCCGCATACCATGCACTAAATCCGGCCAGAAGGCTCTGCAATATAACGGTCACGATATAAGCCTCCGCTTCCGCTGCATTTCCTGCCCCCCGGATCCTTGTGAGCGCAAGAAAAGCAGGATACAACGGTTCTCTTGATATATCCATAAAAGCATAACTTGCGGAATCCGCACACCATACGGGGCCGTCAAAGAAAGGAAACAGAAGATAAAACAAAAGACAGACCGCTAACAGAACCACCTCCATAACCACTTTTTTCTTTCTGTTTATGGCTGTATCTGTTTGTATGATCTGCCTCATAAATTCCGTACTCCTTTTTATCCGGTCACTGCACTTTTTCTATCTTACCATTCGATCACCGCAGACCCCCAGGTAAGTCCTCCTCCGAATCCCGAAAGCACGATCTTCATACCGGGTTTTAACATTCCTTTCCGGTTCATTTCATCGAGCAGGATCGGTACACTGGCCGCCGAGATATTGCCGCAATGGTCCAAACTGGTAGGAAATTTGTCCTCGGATACTTTTAAACGCTTTGCCACGGACTGAATGATTCTGATATTGGCCTGATGCAGTGCAAAATAATCAATATCCTCTACACTTAGTCCTGCCTGATCCAATACCTTCTGAATAGAGGCAGGCACCGTCGTAACCGCAAATTTATAAACTTCCTGCCCATCCATATGAGTATAGCTCAAATCCGCAGGATTTTCCACCAAAGGATTATTATTTTTTCTGTTTTCGCATAATAAAACCTTTCCTTTTGCTCCGTCGGAGCCCTGATCGTACGCCAGCAGTCCTGCTGTATCTCCGCGTACTACCGCGGCTCCGGCGCCGTCTCCAAACAAAACACAGGTGCTCCTGTCGTTCCAGTCCATTATTTTAGAAAGTGTCTCCGCTCCGAGAATCAGCGCTGTTTTATAGATACCGGTCTGAAGATAAGCATCTGCCGTGTGCAGTGCAAACATAAAACCGGAACAGGCTGCATTGATATCAAACGCAACAGCATTTTCCGCACCGATCTGCGCCTGTACTTCACACGCCGTAGACGGTGTTACACAGTCCCCCGTAATGGTGCCGACAATGATCAAATCAATTTCCTGTGGAGAAACACCCGCATTTTCCATGGCGCGTTCTGCCGCCGCAACAGACATGGATGCCGTCGTCTCTTCCTTTACCAGTCTGCGTTCTCTGATTCCGGTACGACTGCTTATCCACTCGTCGGATGTATCCATGATCTTTGACAGATCATCATTTGTCACGACCGTTTCCGGCAGATAGCTTCCGGTTCCTATTATTCTTGTCCTCATCCTCTTATCCTATCCTCTCTGCATCCATTTATGTCTTAACGGCTCGCGGAGCGCCCGAAACTGCATGGCAATTCGGGCTGTCCAATCCGCCGGACCCGCGCATATCCTATTCTTAAGGACGAAATTCATCCATAATGTCTTTTACATGTTCCATCCGCTCTGCGCGGTAAGCATTGGCCCCGCAGAATAAAAGTGCATTGTCCACATCTCCTGCCGCAGCATTTACAAGCGCCTCCGTAATGCAGTACGGCGTCTCTTCCGGTTTACAGGTACTGACGCACAGATGACATTTCCCGTGGGGGATTTTTCCCTGCGCCGCCTTTTTCATAAACGGATTTAAGATCGCCCGTCCCGGCATTCCGACAGGACTTTTCACAATAACGATATCCTCTTTCCGGGCATTGATATAGCTGCTCTTATAGGCATCATCCGCATCACACTCATAAGTTGTGACGAATCTGGTCGCCATCTGCACGCCGGATGCTCCCAGTTCCAGATAGTGCTCCATATCTTCTCTCGTGTAAATTCCGCCTGCCATAATAACGGGTATATCCGTATTGTTTTCCTTCGCCGTCTCGTTTACCGTTTGAATAATCTTTCCTACCTCTTCATCATAATGAAGATTGTCAATATCCGATAACTGCTCCTTTGAGAAACCGAGGTGCCCGCCAGCCAGCGGCCCTTCCACAACAACGGCATCCGGAAGTCTGCGGTATTTCTTCATCCAATATTTCATGATGACCTGTACGGATTTCACACTGGAAACGATCGGCAGCAGCTTTGTTTTCACATTTTGCACGAGCGCAGGCAGGTTCATCGGCAGCCCGGCTCCTGAGATAATCAGGTCGACACCGGCTTCTACGGCCGCCTTTACATAGTCTTCATACCTGCGTGTGGCCATCATGATATTGACGCCGATAATTCCGTTTCCGGCAAGCTCCCGCGCTTTGGCGATCTCTGTTTTGATCGCCTTTAAATTACATCCGATCGGATCTTTATCAAAATCATGATCGCGGTATCCGATCTGCGCCGTCGATATGATACCGATACCGCCCTGCGCTGCAACGGCGCCCGCAAGTCCCGAAAGACTGATACCTACGCCCATTCCGCCCTGTATCACAGGTATTTTCGCTGTCAGATCTCCTATCACAAGAGGTTTTATATTCATTGTTATACTCCATTCTGCTACCGCGATTGCCATTTATCCGGCTCATTTAATTGCAAACGTAAGCTCCGCCGATGTTACCAGTTTGCCATCGACATAGGCTTTCGCGCTGCCGACGCCGATAGGTCCTTTTACCTTGATGATCTGTGTTTCAAGCGTCAGAACGTCTCCCGGCGTTACCTTTCCTTTGAATTTGGCAGAATTGACAGCGGCAAAATAAGCGGTCTTTCCCCGAAATTCCGGCTGGCTTAAGATCGCTACCGCACCTGCCTGCGCAAGCGCTTCTATAATCAGTACGCCCGGCATGACCGGTTCATCCGGAAAGTGTCCTGCGAAATAAGGTTCGTTATAAGAAACACATTTTCTGGCCACCGCTTTTACGCCCGGTTCCAGTTCTTCCACCGTATCAAGCAGCATAAAAGGCTGCCTGTGCGGGATAATCTCCATAATTTCTTTTGCACTTAAAACCGACATATCCATTCTCCTTTTTTCATTCTCTTTTCCAGCCGTCATATGACAGAACTGTCATATATGCCATCAATCCGTATATTTTTTTACAAGTATACTCGCATTGTGTCCGCCAAATCCCAAAGAATTAGAAAGCGCATACATGAAATCACCTGTAACCGGTTCTTTACAATAATCCAGATCACATTCTTCGTCCGGCACCTGATAGCCGACTGTCTGATGAATATATCCTTCTTCCAATTCCTTTACGCAGGTCACGAATTCAATAGCTCCTGCCGCGCCGAGAAGATGTCCTACCATGGATTTGGTAGAATTGATCCTGATCCTGCCGGCGTGTTCGCCGAAAGCAAGTTTGATCGCTCTTGTCTCAAACAGATCGTTATGATGCGTACTCGTTCCATGTGCATTGATATAAGTTATATCCTCCATAGCGACTCCTGCATCCGCTGCCGCATATTCCATCGCCTTCGCCGCACCGGAACCGTCCTCTGCCGGAGAGGTGATATGAAAAGCATCCGAAGAACATCCGTATCCGACTACTTCCGCATAAATTCTGGCTCCTCTTGCCTTAGCGTGTTCCAGTTCCTCCAGGACAACGACTGCGGAACCTTCTCCCATTACAAAACCGCTTCTTTCCTTATCAAACGGTATAGAGCATCTCGCCGGATCATCTGATGAGGTAAGCGCCGTCAAAGCGGAAAAACCTGCGATTCCGATCGGTGTAACGCTGCTTTCCGTACCGCCTGCGATCATAACTTCCGCATCTCCGTACTGAATGGTACGATATGCCTCACCGATGGAGTTGGTTCCCGTTGCACATGCCGTCACCACGTTGATACTTTTCCCTTTTAATCCGAATTGAATGGATACGTTTCCTGCCGCCATATTACAGATCATAAGCGGCACCAATAACGGTTCTACGCGGGAAGGCCCTTTTTCCAGCAAACGGGAATGCGCCCGTTCCATGGCCTGCAAAGAACCGATACCGGAACCGACGGAAACGCCCACACGGAAAGGATCCTCTTTCTCCATATCAAGCCCTGCATCCTCCATGGCTTCTTTTGTAGCTGCAACCGCATACTGGCAAAACAGTTCCATTCTTTTGGCTGCTTTAAAATCCATATAATTTTTGCCTTCAAAACCTTTTACTTCCGCCGCCAGCCTGCACTTATATTCCGAAGCGTCGAATCTGGTGATCTCACCAAAACCTGTTTTTCCTTCTTTTACACTCTTCCAAAATTCCTCTACACTCAGGCCGATCGGCGTAATAGCGCCCATACCCGTTACTACTACTCTTCTGCTCATTTCTGTTATTGCTCCTTTCCCCGGCTCACGGATATCTCCGCAGCATCTGCTTAACCTTACTATCCTTAGATCACCATTCCGCCGTCTACGGAAATAACCTGGCCCGTAATATACGACGCTTTATCGCTTGCCAGAAATGCAACCGTTTCTGCAATATCTGCAGGCGTCCCGACCCTTCTTAACGGAATCTGGGACAATGTTGCTTCCTTCGCCGCGTCAGTCATAGCCTGCGTCATATCCGTATCGATATATCCCGGCGCGACCGCATTAACGGTGATCCCTCTGCTGGCAAGCTCCCTTGCCATCGATTTGGTAAGTCCGATCACCCCCGCCTTAGATGCGGCGTAATTGGCCTGCCCGGCATTCCCCAGAATGCCCGATACGGAAGAAAGATTGATAATTCTTCCGGCTTTCTGTTTTAAAAACGGACGATACATATGTTTCATAGTGTTAAACGTCCCTTTCAAATTTGTCTGAATGACTGTATCAAACTCTTCTTCCGTCATTTTGATCATCAGATTGTCTCTGGTAATTCCTGCATTATTGACTAAAATATCGATATGCCCAAACGCCGCAAGCATATCGGTTATCATTTTCCCGCAAGCCTCATGATCGGCTACCGTACACTGCACGGCTGCCGCTTTTCTGCCCATGCTCTCAATCTCGCGGACTACTTCTTTTGCTTTATCCGCCGAACCGTTGTAGTTCACGATTACATCCGCTCCATATCCCGCCAACGTCAATGCAATCTGCCGTCCGATCCCGCGTCCCGCTCCTGTGACAAGAGCAACTTTTCCTGTTAACATTCCTGCATACTCCTTTCTTTTTTACCTGATCCGGACGATTAAACGCTGCAGCGTTTACAGCTCTCTTAACTTCTCCAGATCTTCTACTTTCTCTATATTCAAAACTTTCACATCCCTGTTAATCTTTCTCATAAATCCTGACAGTGTCTTTCCGGGCCCGATTTCAATAAACGTATCGACACCGTCCATGATCATCTTCTCAATCGTCTGCTGCCATCTGACAGAAGAAGATACCTGTTTTTCCAACAACGGTTTCACATCCTCTTTCTTTGTTACATAATCAGCCGTCACATTCGCTATATAAGGGATCTGAATGTCATTGATCGATACGGTCTCCAGTTCCTTTGCCAGTTTCTCGCCTGCTCCGACAAGCAGTGAAGAATGGAACGGACCGCTCACTTTAAGCGATACACATCTTTTCGCTCCGGCCTGCGTCAGTTTCTCTACCGCCGTCTGTACGGCTTCTTCTTCTCCCGTAATAACGATCTGTCCCGGGCAGTTATAGTTGGCAATAGACACCATCCCGGGCGTTTCATCACATACTTTTTCGATCACTTCCGTCTCTAAACCAAGAACCGCTACCATAGCGCCGCCGTTTGGTACCGCTTCCTGCATGTAGATCCCTCTTTTTCTGACAATTTTAAATACATCTTCCGGCGACATGATCCTTCCAGCCGCAAGCGCACCATATTCTCCAAGACTGAGGCCGGCCGTAACGTCCGGTCTGATGCCCTTTTCCTCTACCGCTTTCAGCATGGCAACCTCAGCTGCCAGCATGGCAATCTGCGTATATTCCGTTATATTGATCTGTTCGTTCTCCTCAAAGCACAATGCTTCCACGTCCAGGCCGCTTGCGGCTCCTGCCAGCTGAAACATCTCTTTGCTGACGGGAATCTGCTCGTAAAAATCTTTTCCCATCCCTACATACTGCGCTCCCTGTCCCGGGAACATAAATGCTGTTTTACCCATACGAATTTCCCTCGATTCTAATATTTTGATATTCAAAGTATTTGGTTATTGAAAAGCGCAAGCGTGGCAGCTTGCGCTTCCTGAATCTGCTAACGCAAATGTTTATCAAATTTATATCACATGGCTGTTGCTATGTAGTATGCAAAAGCTCCAATGCCTGCGCCATAATCTCCTGGATCATTTCCGCACAGGTCTGTTCCTTTTTTACAAGACCGGCAATCTGTCCTGCCATAATGGATCCTTCCGTTACATCGCCTTCTACGACTGCCCGTCTCAGACCGCCCAACGTCAGCTTTTCCAATTCTTCCAACGTTGCGCCGTTTTGTTCCAATTTCAGATATTCTCTTGTTGTTTTGTTACGGATACAACGGATCGGATGTCCAGTTGATCTGCCCGTAACCGCAGTATCGATATCTTTGGCTGCAATCACTTTCTGCTTATAATTCTCATGCACGATCGATTCCCTGGCAACAACGAACCTTGTCCCCAGCTGAACCGCCTGTGCCCCCAACATCATCGCTGCCGCGAAGCCTCTGCCATCTGCAATACCTCCCGCCGCAATAACAGGAATGCTGACCGCATCCACTACCTGCGGAACCAAAGTCATTGTCGTCGCTTCTCCGATATGTCCGCCGGACTCTGTGCCCTCGGCCACTACCGCATCCGCACCTGCACGCTCCATCATCTTCGCAAGCGCCACACTTGCCACAACGGGAATCACCTTAATACCTGCCTCTTTCCACATAGCCATGTATTTACCGGGATTGCCCGCTCCTGTTGTAACAACTTTAACGCCCTCATCGACGATGATCTGCGCGATCTCATCCGCCTCCGGATTCATCAGCATTAGATTGACGCCAAAAGGTTTCTCGGTTATTTCTTTTACTTTCTGTATCTGCTCTCTGACAAAAGCAGCCGGTGCGCCGCCCGCACCGATTATTCCGAGTCCGCCGGCCTCTGAAACGGCCGATGCCAGATGATATTCCGCAACCCATGCCATGCCGCCCTGGATGATCGGGTATTCAATTCCCAGAAGCTCCGTAATCTTTGTTTTCATAATCAAATCCTTATTCTTTCTGAAACGTACGCTGCTTATGCGTCTACGCCTTTGCTTTTCATATATTCAATAACAGCTCCTACTGTTGTGATCTGCTCTAAATCTTCTGAAGGAATCTCTACGCCGTACTCTTCTTCAAAAGCCATAACAAGTTCAAACAAGTCAAGTGAGTCTGCTCCCAGATCGTCTTTAAAAGAAGATTCTTCTGTGATTTCGATACCGTCTAAGTTTAATTGCTCCTGAATGATTTCTTTTACTCTTTCTAACATTTTCTTATCTCCTTTTCCATTCTAGAAATTTTCATGGCAAAAAATAGTTTGACATTCAAAGTATATTCTTTGCTCACATGTTTGTCAATCTTATTTTACGTATTTTATCAGTTTTGTCAATTCACTTCTGTAAGAAATATTGATAAATCTCTCTTTTTGTAACCCCCCTGTCCTTCGCAACCTGTTTCATCGCACTTTTTTTGTCCATTCCCTCCTTCTCGTAATATGCCATATGTTCCTCGACAGTCATTTCCTGAAAGGCAAGTCTTTCCTCTTCTTTTATCGCCAGACGGCTTCTTCCCTCGAGCACCAGGACATACTCTCCGCGAGGCTCTTCTTCCTCATAGTATGCCAGCGCGCCTTCCAGTGTTGTCGGCAGGATTGTCTCAAATTTCTTCGTAAGCTCCCTGCACAAGGTTATTTTCCGTTCCCCTACTGTATCGTATATTTCCCGCAGCGTTTTCACAAGACGGTGCGGCGCTTCATACAAAATGATGGTTCGGGTTTCTTCCCGAAGCTCTTCCAGTATTTCCGCCTTTTCTTTTTTGTCGGAAGGAAGAAATCCTTCAAAGCAGAAACGTCTCGTGCCAAGTCCGGATAAAGTCAGGGCCGTAATGCAGGCCGACGCTCCCGGCAGAGAGGTAACGGCGATTCCCGCCTCCATACATTTCTGCACAAGGATTTCTCCCGGATCGGAAACCGCCGGTGTTCCCGCATCGGTGATCAGCGCGATATTCTTCCCCTGTATCAGCTGTTCTACAAGGTAGTCTGCTTTTTCTATTTTATTATATTCATGATAACTGGTCATAGAAGTTTTTATTGCAAAATGATTGAGCAGTTTGAGGCTGTTGCGCGTATCTTCCGCCGCAATGATATCCACGGCCTGCAATGTCTCTATAACCCGGGGCGTCATATCTTTCAGATTCCCGATCGGCGTTGCACACAGATATAAAGTCCCTGTCATTTCCAAACCTGTCCTTTCTCTCAGACTAGTATCCGTAAATATCATAAATTTCCGGCATATATACGCCCGGCTCTTTGTATATGATAAGCGGCTTCTCAACCTTCATCCGGGGCCTTCCGCCGCGGTTTGCTTCTATCAGCACCATATTCGGCTCTTTGTCGGCATAAGGATAAACCATCTGCATCCGCTTCGGTTCCAGCTTATACTGCCGCAGTAAGGTGATGATATCCGCCAGCCGAAACGGTCTGTGCACCATGAAAAAATTACCGCCCGGCTTCAGTAAACAGGCAGCTTTCGCAATGACATCCTCTAACGTACACAAAATCTCATGCCTTGCAACCGCCTTGGCATCCTCCGGATTGACAAGACCATGGCTCTGCGTCATATAAGGCGGATTACAGGTAATAACATCAAAAGAAGCAGCTTTAAATAAACGCTCTGCCTCTTTGATATCGCCCGTAACGATCGTGATCTTCTCATCCAGACGATTTAATATCACACTGCGCCTTGCCATATCGGCGCTCTCTTCCTGAATTTCCAGTCCCGTCAAATGTGCCGCCTTCGTTTTGGCGCTTAACAGGAGCGGAATGATTCCCGTACCCGTCCCCATGTCCAAAACGCTGCCGCCCTCTTTGACTCCGGCAAAACCGGATAATAATACTGCATCCATGCCGAAACAGAATTTCTTCGGGTTCTGGATGATCCGATAGCCGTTACGCTGTAAATCATCTATTCTCTCATCCTCTTTCAGCATGATCACTTCATCAGCATCCACAACAATCTCCCGTTCGCTCAGCACTTTATCCTGATGGCCGTGCTTTTAATTGTCATCCAATTTTGATTTATTGTCTTCCTGTTTCTCCAATTTCTCAAGCTCTTTTAGTTCTTCGTCGTTAACTTCCACTTTATGATTCTTGTGATGTTTTCTCTTAAAGCGGAGCTGATCCACTTTGTATTCCTGAATCTCTTTTTCGTCGTCCACATCAACAATGACTTTCACCAACTGGCGCAGCACATTGACACTGTGCACTTCGCCCTTCAGGCCATCCGATGTGGTGACGAAATCACCTACATTCGGAAGCTTTCTGTTCAGTTCTTCATAAGTCTCTTCCTCGTGGTTCAAGCAGCACATCAGCCTGCCGCAGACACCGGATATCTTGGTCGGATTCAGGGAAAGATTCTGCTCTTTTGCCATTTTAATGGACACCGGCACAAACTCGGACAAATGCGTATGACAGCACAATGGCCTGCCGCAGATCCCGATACCGCCTACAATCTTTGTCTCGTCCCGGACACCGATCTGACGCAGTTCGATACGTGTTTTGAAAACCGACGCCAGATCTTTTACCAGTTCCCTGAAATCGATGCGGCCATCCGCCGTAAAGTAAAACAATACCTTATTGTTGTCAAAAGTATATTCTGCATCGATCAGCTTCATCGGCAGTTCATGCTTCCTGATCTTTTCCAGACATATTTGAAAGGCATCTTTTTCCTTCAGTTTATTCGACGCCTCCTGCTCGTCATCTTTCGGCGTCGCCACGCGCAAAACCGCCTTTAAAGGCTGAATGACCTTATCGTCGGGCACTTCTCTTGCCTCACCCACGACCGTTCCGTACTCGATTCCCCTCGCCGTCTCCACAATGACATGATCGCCTTTTTGTATCGTCAGCCTGCCCGGGTCAAAATAATATATTTTCCCTGCGGCACGGAACCGTACACCTATTACTGTTATCATATTTTCATCCTCATACCTTTCTTTCAATTTCATCAGCCGATAGACGATATCGGTACTTTACCGCTTAATTCTCCTGGATCGTCAAGAGCATCAGTTCCATCGTCAGATCAAAATTCACATTGGCTTCCAGCCTTCTCTTAGCCTGCTGCAGCGCCTTCACGATCGTCTCTATGCCTTCATAAGTACTTCTGTCCGCCATCCTGCGGATATGCTGTAATTCATCTTTAAAGATCAGGCTGTTGGCGTCCTTGGTCGCTTTGAAAAGCAGTACGTCACGGTACCAGACAGAAAGGATGTCCAAATAATCCGTAACATCAAATTTATATTCCGAAATCTTTTTGATTGCCTTTACAATCTCGGAAAGTTCCATATCATTTATATTTTTTACAAGCGTAACCGCTTCCTCTTTGACTTTTTCAAACTCTTCGCTGGTTGCCAGCATCTTGGCCTTACCGATATTTCCTCTGGCAAAAGCGACGCATATTCCGGCTTTATAATCCGGAATTTCAAGTTCTTCCATCAGATATTTTTTTACCTTATGATCCGATACCGGTTTCATATTGAGCACCACGCACCGGCTTAAGATCGTCGGCAGAAGCGCGTCCACATTCGTCGTCAGAATCAGAATCACCGCATATTCCGGGGGTTCCTCCAATGTCTTGAGCAGGGCGTTCTGCGCCTGTACCGTCATTTTCTCCCCTTCGTTCATGATATATACTTTTCTCGGACTGCTGTAAGGTTTGATGCCGATATCATTATTGATCTGCACCCGGATATCTTCTACGCCGACCGTATTCGGTTTCTCATGCGATACAAAGATGATATCCGGCTGATTCCCGCTCGATGCCTGTCTGCAGGAATGGCATTCCCCGCACGGCTCCGGTCCGCCCTTCCCGCACTGCAGCGCGGCGGCAAATACTTTGGCAATAAATTCTTTCCCGGAACTTCTTTCTCCATTGATAATATATGCATGCGAAACTTTGTTCATCGTGATCGCATTCTGCAGATGTTCCTTTAACTGTTCCTGACCGATAATATCCGTAAATTTAGCCATTTATGACCTCCCCCTACGTGAAAATATCCAAGAGCAATCCCCTTATTTCTCCGATCTTACTCAAAATTGACAGATTGTCTTTTTCATCCTTTACAAGTTCCTGTGCCAGTTCGTCCAGATTTTTGTCGATCAGGCGAATGATGCCGTATACGCGGTGCCGCCCCTTTCTGTCCAGAAAGTTTTCTCTGGAAAAAGCATGGGAACGGTTTACGATTTCGTTCAGGAAATCTTTGATCAGCGTCCGATACCGCTTCATATCCTTGATGTCCCGGTGTTTGGCAAGTTTATCTCCCTGTCGTGTGATCTCTTCCATCATCTGCGTCAGGGCATTCTGCAGATCCTGCTCCTCTATTCTGCTGACAAGCGTAAATTTAAATGTACCGTCCGTTTCCTGCACCTGCGGCGTCTGTTCCACCTGCACAGGCTGTTGTACCTGATTTACCTTAATATCCACTCGAATCCTCCATGCGCACTTATGCGCCGCACTCTTTTAAATACTTGATAATATCTGCAAGACAATGCTCCAGCTCACCATTGTGAAAAGTCTGTTTTTCACCAATACCGGACTTCTCCAGTTTCTCTTCCGAGAAATCTTCCGCATCTGCCAGAAACCGTCTGCACATTTCTTCATATTTGGGCGTATCCTGCGCCATCTCTCTATCCAAAGCTCTCTGAAGCCGTATGCCGTCGTCCAATTCTATCATAACCGGAAGCACCCTGTCTTCGCCGTAAAAACGCCGGATATGTTCGTAGGCTTCCAAAGTCCCGATTATCAGATAAGAATGTGCCGACAGATCGATCCCGTCGTCCGCTGCCGTAAAATATCTCCAGACACCGTGACAGGTATTGTATATCCGCGACTCAATAACGTCCCCCCGTTTTTCAAGCTCCCTGTATCCTTCTTCATCCGTAAAATGATATTCGATCCCATCGCGCTCTCCCACGCGGATAGGCCTGGTCGTATAAGGCACAATCTTCTGTAGTCTGACAGCGTCCTGCTCTAATAACTTTTTATAAATAGAATCTTTTCCCGATGAACTCTTCCCCATCAGACACACTATTTTTCCCATATAAATATGATGCCTTCCTGTAAACTCATAAAATTATCCATGGCCTTCTCTTTTTATAATGCCACACTTTAAGCGGAATTTCAATTTTATTCGGAAAATAAAACAATTCAGCACACAATAACCTTTCCTTCGGAAGATATTCCCTGGATCTGTAAACCAATCTTCCTGTATTTCTGTATCTGCAGGATCATCCCTTCTTCTATTACTTCACCGGGCACAAGAAGCGGTATCCCCGGCGGATAGAGATTGATAAATTCCCCGGCTGCTTCTCCCGCCGCTTCTTCAAGCAAAACCGCGCGCGGCTCCGCAGCCGTATCCTCATAAACTCTGTGCAGCGCCTCTGCAATCGTCATTCTGACCGCAGGATGTCCATATGGCTTTTCCTCCGGGCCGCTTTCACTGCTGTTGGTCCTGTCCCTTCCCTGACCCTCTGCCGCCTTATTTTCTATTATCTCTTCATTTATTATCCTATCATCAATTTCTAACAGCGCATCAGCCAATCTCTGCCAGCTTTCCCTCGTATCGGCAATCGTCATAATGGCCAGCACATAAGATTCCGCCGCCATTTCCATCTGCAGGTGGAAATCCTCGCGCAGCAGATCATAAAGCGCCTGCCCGCTGACAGATGCATCTTTTACCGAAATCAGCAGTTTGCCGATATCCCATGCCGTAAACGCATAATTTCCGTTTATTATATTCTCCGGCCGTCCGATACGGATATGTCTGCATCCATCCGTACGATTCATAAAAAAATCATAATTTTGCTTCATTCCGGCAAAACAATCTTCCGCATTATCCTGCAAATAGGCAATACAGGCATCCATACTTGCCATAAGCACATAAGAAGGACTGCTTGACTGAAAAATGCGCAGATAGGCACGCAGCTTCCTGCGGTTGACCAGAGAACCGCGCACATGCAAAAGCGCCGTCTGCGTCATGGACGGCAGCGTTTTGTGAAGACTGTGGATCACAATGTCCGCACCCTGACGCACTGCGTTCTCCGGCATTCCATCCGCCAGTCCAAAATGCGCTCCGTGTGCCTCGTCCACGATCAGAATCTTCCCCTTCTCATGCACAATACGGCCGATCTTTCCGATATCGGAAACAATCCCTTCATAAGTCGGCGATGTGATGATTACGGCGCTGCATTCCGGGCAGTTCTCCAGCGCCGCTTCCACGTCTGCCGGTACGATTGCATCTGCAATATCATATTCTGTGATCTGTCCCGGATAAAGATAAACCGTCCGAAGCTCCTGCAGAAAAACCGCATGATAGACCGATTTATGGCAGTTTCTTGCCATAATGACCGTATCGCCTTTCTCTGTTGCCGCCGTGACCGCCGCAAGTATGCCGCACGTACTTCCGTTTACAAGAAAAAACGTCTCATCCGCTCCATAAAGTGCGGCCGCCCTCTCCTGTGCCTGTTTGATCACTCCTTCTGCCTGATGCAGATTATCAAAGCCATCGATTTCCGTAATATCGATTCCAAACGCATCGGCTAACCCGGCAGTATTACTTTTTCTCTTATGTCCGGGCATATGATACGGGTAATGGCCGCTCCCGCAATATGTGACAAGATTGTCATATAATGTCTCTTTTTTATCCTTCACTGCTCTCTTCCATTGCCTCACTGCCCGCATCTGCTGCTTTACTCTCCCCGTCCGTGTCGTCCCCGGTCATTTCGAGCAGCTGTGCAACACGCTTTCCATGCCCTTTATGCAGTCCCAGCGTTTCCATGAGCGAACAATACTTATCAGCGCTCGTAACAACCCATGCCTCCCTGCAAAGCGGCGGTATAACCGACAGAGGCCACATATGTTTCTTAATGATATCACGTTGTATGTCCGTTAATTCGTATTCTTTCGCGGCATTGCGAAGCGCTGTGTTCGGATGCGTAAAGCCGTGCAGTCTTCCCCTTTCCGGCACATAGCCTTTATCGTGCCAGTCATATAAAAAATAGTCATGTAACAGCGAACCGCGTATCAGATCCCTGCGGTTGCAGTGCAGGCCCAGTTTCTTATCCAGGATCAGACTGTGTCTGGCCACGCTCAGACAATGATCGTTAACTGTCATATTTCCGTGCTGGATATGCCGCTTCGTCTTTCGAAAATTATCCGAATGAATGATGTCATTTCCGTATTTTCTTAAAAGCTTATGGATTCTGCGATGTCTCTCATAAAGCCTTTTAATCTTTTCACTTCTTCGGAGTGCTCTCTTATCCGACATTCTCTTCCCCTCTTTATTACTCTTTTTGTGTAACGCCTTAACTTCGGCGTGAGCAAAGTCTGCTGCCCAAACTTTGCTCACGCTATGATAGTATGCAGTACAGCCGCCCGGTGTTCCCATGTATGCGCCGCTCTGGCCATTTCATATCCGTTATCGATCAGCTCCTGCAACTTCGGCGGATTCGATAACAGCGCGCTCACCATATCCGGCAGTTCCTCTGTACGCGCTGCAAAATAAATCCTGCAGTTTTCACCATCTTCTAATATTTCATCTAAATATACGCTGCTGTCCGTCAGACACAGCGCCCCGTTTAACATCGAATTAAAAACCCTGTCATGTGCGCCATCCCGAAACCACGGCATCACATTCAGCGAAATTTTGCTCTGACACAGTTTTTTCAGACATCCGACCGAATCCAGGCTGTTTCCGACTATCAGGTTTTCCGGCTTCTTACATTCTAATTTTTCCCAGCCTCCGCCGAATACATGCACTTTAATCCCTGCGTCGGCAAGCGCCGCAACTGCACGGCCTCTTGTCATGAACCTGACATAAAGATCGATAAATGTCAATTTACTCATAACCTTCTTGATCTCTTCCTGTGTTACTTCCGGGATCTCTCTGCGGATATGTTCCTCTGCCACATCCTCTACCGTGCGCATCGGATGGGCAAGCAGATCATCGATCATGCCAAAATAAAACGCCGTATATTCCTCGTCTATTCTCCTGATATATTTTTCAAATTGCTTCGGCGGCGTATAATTTCCCACCATCGTCACATCATACCTGCGGTACTGCGCCGGAACATAAGACTTATTCGGATAGAGCTGCGTGCCCGCAAGCGGCAGAAACGGCCCGTTTATAATTTCCGGGAAAAATCTTTTCATATATTTTTCGTGGTTTCTGTCTATATTGATATGATGATAATCTTTCGGATGTTTTTCCAGAAAATGATGATAATACATCGGATGATCCACTACAATATTATAACATGGTATATGAAGTGCATCCCACATCATCCGGCCATTTTCATCCAGGAAAATTTCTTCTCCGCTCATGCCGTGAAAATTAAAATTGATCAGTACCGTATTCCCCTCTTCATAAAAATGGAAAAACCGTTCCGTACTCTCCCACGGTCTGCTCAAGTCGAAGATAAACGTCTGATGCCCCATCTTTTGAAATGCTTCCGCCAACTGTATCGAAAAATATCCCTGTGTTTCAATATCTCCCTCAAAAAGCATGATCTTTTTCATATTGTAATCTGTCCTTTCATGCCAAAATCGCACATTTACATTGTAATCTACTTTTATTCTATGTTCAATATAAAAGTCAGGCAAGAGCGCCTGACTTAAAAAGAGAATTTTTATTCCATTCTTTATTCCAACATAACTTCTTTTAACGATATCTTCCGGATTTTTCTCATATACAAGTACATGAGCAGTTCATATAGGATTGCAAAACAGATCAGTACCATGATACAGGCCGATATGTCAAAACTGTATTCCGGTATCTCTTCCCAGTCTTTAAAAATCACATCCAACGTGATCTTTAACAGACCATACTGGTAAAAGGTTCCTATCACGAATCCGATGTATGCCGGAATACGGTATCCGCCCAGGACCGCATATTTACAGTCCTTTACACTATATCCGAATACCCTCATCATGGAGATCGTCTTCGTATTGCCACGCACCACACTTGTAAGCGACAAAAAAAGCGTGATTCCCGAAAGCAGGACGCCTATCACAAAGATCATCACGGCAAACATCTCACTGGCAAGCAGATCCATACTGGCCGACATCTGCATCATGGAAGAAAAACAGAAGGCCCCGAACACTACCAAAAACAGCAGTACCTTTTTACTCCGAAGCGTCGCCTTTTTCATATCCTGCAAAAAATCGCCGTCTGTATCATTTTCTTTCGTATTATGATCTGACTTTCCGCTTACTTTACCGGCAGGCATCTGTATTTTCTCTTTCAACAGATCAATTGTCGGGCGTTTAAGCTGCAGGCAGGCATACCAGACAGCCAGCAGGCCAAAAGCCGCTGTGGGTATGATAACCAGACAGACCAATAACACCGGATGAAACCGCACCGTAATATCCGGGAACAATCCTTCTGCATTCTGCGCACGGTAAAATGTCGGCATCAGGAGAAAAGCCCCGACGAATCCAAGGCCGGTTCCGACGAAAACACTGAGTGCAAAAACCTGAAAATCCCTGGCGATCCGCAAATTGGAATATCCTAATGCTTTTAATATTCCAAGCTCCTTTTTATGCGTGTCAATATAATTCTTAATATAAAAAAGCAGCATAATACCGGATGTAAGAAGCAGGCAGCCGCCTGATACCGCACTGACAACTTTGCCCATAGAAATCAGCGCATCATACAAAACGATCGTCTGCGGCCCGGTGATCATCTCTTCCATGCTTCCTAAATCAATATTATAATTTAGAAAAAGCGTACAGACCAAAACCGCACAGCAGGTCATAACAGAAATTGCCGCCAGTTTTATCCCATCTTTTATCCCGACTATCATATCCACAACCCTTCCCTTCTTCGCTGCCGGTCACACTTTGAACGGTTACCGTACCAACCGGCATTGTCCGAAATACATCATTGCCCTGCAATCATGTTTATCCGCGTCACTCTCTGTTTACCATGCAATATCATAGGCGCCTTTTTGCACCTCATTTGTGTATGTATCTACGATCTTACCGGAATTCATTTTTATGACCGTTTTTGCCATTTCGGCAATATTCGCATTATGCGTTACCATGCAGATAGAGAAACCGTATTTTTTTTGCAGCGCAACAATATAGTCGAGTACCTGACGTCCTGTTTCTTCATCCAGCGCGCCGGTGGGTTCATCCAGAAACAGTACTTTCGGTCTTTTTGCAAGCGCTCTTGCGACCGAGACTCTCTGCTGCTCACCGCCGCTTAATTCATGCGGATATTTATTGAGCTTCTCACCCAGACCGACTGAACGGATCATTTCTTTATACTCCCGGTTTCCTGCCAGTTCAGCGCCCATTTTCACGTTTTTATCCACATTCAGATTCGGCAGCAGATAATATTGCTGAAAAATAAAACCGATATGATCTTTTCGAAACTTCGTCAGTTTCTCTTCCGACAGCTGCGTAATATCCGTGCCGTTATAATCGATCGTTCCTTCATCCGCTTTTTCCAGACCGGACAAAATATTTAACAACGTCGATTTCCCGGAACCCGATGCGCCCAGGATCACGATAAAATCACCCTCTTCAATACACAGCGAAACGCCCTTTAATACCGGAAACTTATTCTCCCTGCCTCCATATGATTTTTTAATTTGTTCTGCCTTGATCATTCTGATAACCTCGCTCCTTTCTTTACCTGCAAGTTTGTGCTTTCAGCCTTTTACACTCCTTTTGTCTTTTTAAGCAGACTGATAAAAACATCTGTCAACATATCATCTATCTCCTCCTGTGTAAACAGGCATACTCCCGTAACGCAAAGCGATGCAATGCCATGGGTATAGATCCATATATTCTGATACAGCTTCAAAGCCTCTTTCTCCTGCAATCCGTATCCATTCATGAGAGATTCCAGGATCGTTTCATAATTTTCATCAATTATCGATAAAATACCTTCGATTCCGTTTTTTTCCTCCTGTTCGCTCATAAACAAAAGCCGGAACAATCTTTTCTCCTCCACGGCAAAACGGATATAGGCCCTGCCGACTCCCTTAAAGGCAGGCTCCTCCTGCAGACCTTCGTAAATATATTCTTTATAGCGTTCTCTGGCAGCGTTCTTGACCTCTTCTATCACCTCTTCCATATTCTGAAAAACCGTAAAAACCGGTCTTGCCGAACTGTTCAGCCTGCTTCCCAGTTCTCTTGCCGTAACCGCTTCCAGACCGTCCTGCCTTGTAATTGCAAGAGCTGCCTCTATGATCTCCTCTTTAGTAAATTTCGCTTTAGGCGGCATTTATCTCTCTCCAATCTTTTCCTGATTTTTTATTGATGACTTCATTCCCGTCTCTATCAGGCAATCAGGTTATATCTATTGGCTTTATTTAAAACATATGTTTTAATACGTCTGTTTTAGAATATCAGATAGAACTTTTTATGTCAAGATATATGGACCTTTTTTTACGCCAAAAAAGAGCTTTTCGCTATTTTTCATTGAATTTCCTGCTAAAATCACATATGATAATGATACCCGGACAAGCCGGCTTTACCGTAAAGAACATTCGCCGGCTGCCGCCGCTTTTGTCCCTCCCTAAAGAAGACAAAATCGATTTAAAAAAATGAAAAGAGGAATGCGATTATCTATGAAAAAAGACACATATCTGTTACTTGAGAACTATATGCTCTCCTGCATGGATGACAGCGCACACGATAAAGATCATGTTTACCGCGTATTATATACCGCCCTGGACATCGCACAGACGCTGCAGCATGTTGATTATGACATTTTGATCTGCGCCTGCCTGCTCCACGATATCGGACGCAAAGAACAGTTTGAAGATCCTGAGGTATGCCATGCCCAGGCCGGTGCAGACAAGGCTCTGCTTTTTCTGATACAAAACGGCTTTTCGAAAGAATATGCAGAATCTGTAAGCGCCTGTATCCGCTCCCATCGCTACAGAAGCGGCAATCCGCCGCAAAGTATAGAAGCGCAGATTCTGTTCGATGCGGATAAGATCGATGTAAGCGGAGTTCTCGGCATTGCACGGACTCTGATTTATCAGGGACAGATGTCGGAACCGCTGTATTCTCTTTTACCGGACGGACAGGTATCCGACGGCACAGGCGACACGTCCCCTTCCTTTCTGCAGGAATACAAATACAAACTGGAAAAAATATACGACCATTTTTTCACGGAGCGGGCCAAAGAGATTGCCATGGAACGCCGCGCATCCGCAGTCTCTTTTTACCAAAGCATTCTGCAGGAGATCAGATCCACCCATCAATATGGCAAAGAACTCTTAGATCAGATAATAGACTCTGAAAGATTGTAGATCCAACAGATATTTGATATAATGTTAGAGTCTCTTTTTATCTACATTTTAATAAACAGTATGAACCTGCATACGGATGTGAATATTCAAGAGAATATATCGAAGCAGAATGGACGTTGAAAACCAATGAAAAAGAAATTTACCATACAAAATGTATATGTATTATTTCTGATCATCAATATTATCATGATCGTTACAGGAGCATTAACAGTTAAAGAAAACCTCTTTAACCGTTCTGAAACAATAGCACAGACCGAGATCACCCCGATAAGCACAGATAAGGACGCTGACGGCAGACGCCGGTATACTTTTGCAATGCAGGCAGATGACATGGATACCTGTCTGATGTTTTATACAAACCATCAGGAAGTCTGGGTCTATGCTGATGATGAACTGATCTATTCCCGGGAAAGGACAGACACAATTTTCACACATTCGGTCGGTTCTGTCTGGAATATTACAGAATTTCCAAAAGATACAAAAGAACTTAACATATATATGAAGTCGGTTTATCCATCAGGTGAAAACCATGAATATACTTTTTTTCAGGGTAACAGCATCGAGATGCTTGGCCGCTCCATCCGTGAATCGATTCTGTCCATGTGTGTCAGCGCTCTGATCACAATGCTCGGGATCTGTATGATCATCTACTGGTTCCTTATCTGCAGACGGATGCAGATCGCCAAGGAATTATTTTACATGGGCATTTTCGTAGTTCTTTTGGGCGCATGGTTATTCGGAGAAGAAACCGGTTCTATCATTCTTCTTACCAACAGACCGTATGCCTCTTACCTTGCATTCACTTTATTAATGCTTATGGGCATATCCTTTCTGCTCTTTATCAAACATTTTCTGGGCGCGGAAGACCGGTATGTTCATAGGATTCTGGCCGTCTACAGTTTTGGATCCATGTTTATTTCCATACTTTTACAGTGTTTTGGCATCGCAGATTACAAACAGACTGCGATCCTTACACATGTTGTTCTTGTCAGCGATCTCCTCTATCTTTTAATTATCATATGGGATAAAATGCGCAAAAGAAAGAACAGAAGAAGAGTCCATCTCAACCTGATCGGCCTGCTTGTGCTTGCCGCTTCGGTTGCCATCGAACTTTTCGCCTATTATAAACACTTTAAAGGCGTTCAGGTCTTCGGCACACTTGGTTTTTTGATCTACATTATTATACTAGGTCTGGAAATATGCGCCAGCGCTCTCGATAAAATGGAAGAAGGACGGAAAGCCGAAATATATAAGACTCTCGCCGAAAAAGATATGCTCACTAAATGCTATAACAGAAACGCCTATAATGAAGACATCAAGAAAACTTTCTACGCAGATAATACTTATCTGGTCATGTTTGACCTGAATAATCTGAAAAAATGCAACGATACCTTAGGGCATATGGAAGGCGACAGATACCTGACAGACTCCGCAGCATTGATCAATGATATTTTTAACAGCTATGGAAAAATCTACCGTATCGGCGGTGACGAGTTCTGTGTCATTATGGAAAATACCTCGAAAGATCAAATAGAGGGTCTGATCAAACAGCTGATGCAGGAAGAGGCCGCCTATAATAAAGAATCCAAAACAGTCCACATGCAGATTGCTTCCGGATATGCCAAATACGATGCCCAAAAAGATGACAATCTCGACCAGACAAGAAGCAGGGCCGACGAAATGATGTACGAGAACAAGAAAATGCTGAAGGCTGCCCTTGCTTATATGGCAGCCGGAGCCCAATAGGATTTATCAGGACAACCATATGATAAAAATAATTGATACATTTTCGCAAATTGACTCTTTATTTAATAATGGAACATTCCATTTAAAAATGTGGAAAGAGTATATCAATTCTATTTATGATAAAGCTTCCAGTATTTTCGAGGATGATTTAAAAGAATATCTGGATAGTGGAAATTATGTTTATGAGAATGATATTTTGCCCATTATCAATACTGTACATGGTCATTCATCATTAGAAACTTTACATACTTCTTTCATCAATGTAACAAATGAACTGAATGAAAGAATAATTAATTGCTTCGACCATGAACTGGATATTGACATTGTTTTATATGTTGGACTCTGCAATGCGGCGGGATGGGTAACTAACATAAATGGGCGGGATGTAATACTGTTAGGAATTGAAAAGATACTTGAACTCAATTGGTATGATGAAGATTCTATGCATGGGCTTATTTATCACGAGCTAGGACATGTCTATCACAAACAATATGGAGTATTTAATCAATATAGTGATAACAGTAGTCTGCACTTTATTTGGAAATTATTCACTGAGGGTATAGCAATGTACTTCGAGCAGACTCTGATGAATGACCTTCATTATTATCACCAAAACAAAAATGGCTGGCTAACTTGGTGTGATAATCACTTTCAGCAAATATTAACGGATTTTCAATCTGATTTGCCAATGATGACAAGATTCAATCAAAAGTATTTCGGTGATTGGGCAAATTATTGCGGAAAAGGAGATGTTGGATATTATCTTGGAGCAAGGTTCGTTCAATATCTTTGTGGTAAATATAACTTTGAACAGTTAATTAATGCAGAAATTGACGACATTAGCCAGGAATTTTTTAGATTTGCGGAAGAAAAATCGTAAGTACGGCAATGCTGACAATTTTTATAAGAGTTTCGGACATCACCAACAGACAAAAATTTTAACGCTTTGATGCCCAGGTTCCCGACAGCGAACGAATCCATAGAGAATATCAAAGATAACATGCTGCCGTAACATCTGAACGAGAAAACAGACACTAACTAAAATACCCGAAAAGCCGTTTCTGGCCTTTCGGGGTATTTACTAAAGTAACACACTGGGGATGTCGAACAGGGGTTCAAATCCCCTTTTCTACTTTATTGCTTTTTCTAATGAGCCACTGGGGATTCGAACCCCAGACAACTTGATTAAAAGTCAAGTGCTCTACCACCTGAGCTAGTGGCCCATAATTATTTCATAAAACAACGGGCAGCACGCTCTGCGAACTCCCCATATGTCAACAAAATGCCCAGAACCGGAATCGAACCAGTGACACGAGGATTTTCAGTCCTCTGCTCTACCAACTGAGCTATCTGGGCATTGAGTAGCGGGGACAGGATTTGAACCTGTGACCTTCGGGTTATGAGCCCGACGAGCTTCCAGACTGCTCCACCCCGCG
>ERZ808037.91-NODE-91-length-95315-cov-35.795239_pt1 | contig 95315 bp, 92 predicted proteins | sample MGYA00380190_ERZ808037 | MGnify/ENA primary metagenome ERZ808037 (study PRJEB31490, sample SAMN06133399) | mouse gut metagenome | isolation source: J9 | host: mice | place: China: Chengdu | collected 2015-05 ... | reverse complement strand
GCTGTATAAAATATGTTCGACTTTTTGTATGCCGGAATTGTTCAAAGAAGCATTGATATCTTCCGGCGTATCAATCAGTAGATTCACATCTTCAACAAACAGACTGCACCCCGTTCTTGCATAAGGAAATCCTTTCTGCCGCGCTTGTATACATACACGACAGTTACAGCATGCTCTTGGCGTGCTGACACAGCCCCCGGAACCAAGTATGATTACATTCATGCTATGTCTGTCTCCTTCTTTTCATAAAATACTAATGTAAGTCTTTCATTAATGACTTCTGTTCTGCCAGTCTGACGATACCCCATTTTCTCATACAGATGACAGTTTTTAGGCTCCTGCAAAATTGTGTCCAGCTCCCAATTATCGTCTCCATGCATTTCTTCACACAGCCGGATTGCTTTCTGTGCAATCCCTTTCCCTTGAAATTCCGGCAATATAAATATTGGGGAAATTCTTTTGTTTTTTCCGTTTTGCTTTCTGTCAACAATACGGACCGCTCCTACTTTCTTCTGTCCGATACAGATAAAATAGTAAAATGTAAAGTCCTGTTTCAAGCGTGCTTCTACTTTTTCCATGTTTTCATTTGCAGGACTGGTGTCAAAATCCTGATATTTTTCCAATAATTCTTTAAAAGCTTCAACCTGCATAGCATGTAGTTCTTTTGCGTTGTCAATATTTGCCCTTAATAATGTTATTTCCATATACAGCCTCCGTATTAAATGAAAAAAAGCACCGAACATACAATATGTCCAGTGCACTTCCAAAACGATCGGCTATTACAAGCATTCTATCATAATTACAACTTACACCTGCCGATTTATGTGCACAGACATATCAGACCTACCTGCGTAACTGTGCATCAAATCGAAACACAATTACTTTTAAGTACGTCTGTAATACATGTACATATAATTCATTGTAAAATGTAAGTTCTGCATTTTCATGTTCTCCTAAACTTTTTTAATAACCTACCATAATTCTATTTATATGTCAAGAAATAATTTTTTTGAAGACTGCTTCGTTTGCCTGTTCCCTCTGTCCGTTACTGACGGCTCCCGGCTTGCGGCGGCTGACGTATGATTTCGGCAGAAAATAGGTTTTAGATATTTCATTTGATTAAAATCCCCAACCAAAAAGACAGATGGTTTCTCCTCCATCTGTCTTTGTACTGCCATTTTCTCCGGCTCCTGTTATTCTGTTTGTATCGGACTTTCTCTTTTAGACAGGTATCCCGCTTTACTATTGAGGTACGCTTTTATCTATGTATCATATCCCGTGAGATCTCATGCAGGCTTCCCGCTCCGCACATCGACATGGTGTCGGTAAGCTCTCCCGCCAGCTTCTCAATATAGACCGACACCCCTTCTGCACCGCCGCCGTAAAGCGCTGTAACAAACGGTCTGCAGATCAGGACGCCGTCTGCACCTAAAGCCAGCGCTTTGAAAATATCCGTTCCGCTTCTGATTCCGCCGTCAACCAGAATCTTCATGCCGCTGCCATGCAGCGCATCCGCGATTTGAGCAAGTACCTCCGCGCTTGCCGGACACTGATCGAGTACCCGGCCTCCATGGTTGCTCACAACAATGGCTGCAGCCCCGGCTTCCTTTGCTTTGAGCGCACCTTTTACTGTCATGATCCCCTTTACAATAAAGGGGACTTCGGCCAGTTTTACGATTTGGGCCAGCTGCTCCACGCTCTTGCTGCCCGCAGGGGGCGTCATATTTTTCAGAAACGGCAGTCCTGCCGCATCAACATCCATTGCCATCGCAAAGCAGCCTGATTTCCGGCACAATTCCATTTTTTCCCGGATTGTCTCAAGATTCCACGGTTTGATCGTCGGAATCCCCTGTCCCTTAACCTGCGCAATCCCTTCGGCTGCCAGTCTGACCACATCCGGATTCGTGCCGTCTCCCGTAAAAGCGGCAATTCCGTTTTCCACGCATGCCTTCAACATGATATCGTTATAAGTCAGATCATTATATTTTTCTCCGTAATGAAGATTCACCGCACCTACCGGCCCCGCAAAAAACGGATAGCGGAATGTCTGTCCAAATATGGAAAGTGTCGTATCCGGCACTCTGTTTTCACATAAAGTATCCATGTTGATACGAATTTCCTGCCATTTGTCATAATTTCTGACAGCAGTGTCACCCACTCCCTTTGCCCCCGGCCCCGGTATCTGATTTTTGCACGCTCTGCCGTTGCAGACCAGACAAGCCTTACAAAACGGTCCGATGCAGTCTCTGGCATGTTCCAGTATTTCCTGATAATTCATTTCATTTCTTCCTTTCTGACCGCAATATTCACCGGCCATTGACCAAACCGGCTTTTCCGCTCATGCAGCCGCCTGTTAAATCACGGCAAAACATATTTTCCCTGGAAGGTGCGGTACAGCGCCTGAAACTGTTCCGTCTCATTTTTCTGAAACGCATCCCGGTATTCATGAATTCCAAGGGAATCTTCCTGCAATTCCATGACACTGGCCGAAATATGCGAACAATGCACAGCCACTCTCTCAGCGCCCGTCACAATATCGGAAAGCATAAACCCAAGTTCGATCGTACACTTTCCTTTCCGCAGACGCTTGATATGCCGTCTTTTCACTTCCGCCCCCAGCTCCGTAATAACCTGCAGCAGCGATTCCACTTCCATACAGAGTCCGGCATCCTCTTTATCGAACACTTCCAACGTAGTCTCCAGGATATTGGCGACCGCCCTTGTGTAGATATCCAACTCCACCTGGGCTTTATTGGAGAATTCTTTCTTTTTCTCCTGCATCTGTTTCAGCGCTTCCTTGATGCCCACGGCATGATCCGATATCCGCTCAAAATCGCCGATGCATTCTAAAAACAGCATCAGCGTCCTGCTGTCTCTTTCCGCCAGCTGTCTGCCGCTCAGCTTTAAAAGATAGGTTCCGATCATATCCTCATAGCGGTCAATATCATTCTCCATAAGAGAGACCTCGTCAGCCTTCTCACTGTCATAATGATGCAGCAGATCAACGGCATTCATGTAACATTCCTTAGCCGAAACTGCCATATGCAGGCTCACTCTCCTGCATTGCTCCATGGCAAAAGCCGGGTTGTTTAAAAACCTCTCGTCCAATATTTTGGCATCTTCATCCACATGCCTTGTCCGTACATTTTCCGCCTGCACATCCTTGATCGTAAGGCAGGCCAGTTTCTCCAGCCACTCCGTAAACGGCAGCAGCAGACACGTGGAGAAAAGATTAAATACCGTATGCACTATGGCGATTCCAAACGCCTGTGCAGGATAATCCATGAAACGAAAATCTATGGCGCTGTGCAGGCCGTAGAAAACAAGCATAAACACCGCCGTTCCCACCAGATTGAAATATAAGTGCACAGCCGCCGCCCTTTTGGCATTCTTCGTAGTTCCTATTGCAGAAAGCAGCGCCGTAATACAGGTACCGATATTCTGTCCCATAATGATCGGCATAGCCGTTCCGTAAGAGACTGCCCCCGTGGCACAAAGCGCCTGCAGAATACCGACGGATGCCGAAGAACTTTGAATGACCGCCGTCAGTATAAGGCCTGCCAGCAGTCCCAGCAGCGGATTGGAGAAAACCAGCAAAAGATTGGTAAATTCCGGCACATCCGCAAGCGGAGCCACGGCACCTGACATCGTATCCATTCCCTGCATCAGGATCGCAAATCCCACTAAGATTAACGCTGCGTTCTTTCTTTTCTCCTTCTTCGAAAAAAGAAGCATGGATACGCCGATCACCGCCAAAACCGGTGCAAAAGAAGATGGTTTTAAGAGCCTGACAAAAAAGTTGCCGCTCTCAATACCCGATAAACTTAAGACCCATGAGGTAATCGTCGTGCCGACATTGGCCCCCATAATGACCCCGATTGCCTGTGACAGCTTCATAATCCCGGAATTTACAAAACCGACTACCATAACTGTCGTCGCGGAAGAAGATTGAATAACAGCTGTTACAATTGCTCCGAGCGCAACGGCTCTGAATCTTCCCGCAGTCATCTTCCCCAAAATCTGTTCCATACGCCCGCCGGATGCTTTGGAAAGGCCATCTCCCAACACCTGCATGCCGTATAGAAACAAAGCCAGTCCGCCAATCATCGTCAGTATACCGAAAAAGTCCATAACACCCTCCTGTTATTATTGTTTTATCCCCATCACATAGATCTGACACGGATTTGCCTCATCCCATAGTGTCGGAAAAACTTCAAATTCTTTAAATCCCAGACTTTTGTAAAACAGGTTTGTTCTGTCATACTCATCATAACAGCCCATTTGTACGGTTTTTACCTGTATAAAAGAATACCCGTTCAGGGACGCCCGTTTTTTGGCTTCTGCAAAAAGCGCACGACCCACTCCCTGTCTGTGATACGGCTTTAAAACCCCCATAACGGCCAGTTCAACCGTATGTATACCGGTTTCCTTTAAAGCAAGGAAACCGATCGGATTTTCTTTATCAAATGCCGCAAAAAACAGTAAAGAGGCGCTTTTCTCTATGTATTCTTCCCTCGCCTGCACAATTCCAAACCATTCCGGCAGCGCCTCCAGTATTTCTCTTGCGGTTCTTTTCTTCACATCAGAATCATCTAACTGCTTCACGCCGATTCTTTCATTCATTATTCTGTTTTCTCCGTTTCATTTCTTTGTCTGTCACCCTTTCATCCCTGCCGCAAAATTTGCCATGGCCCCGGATATTTTGATCTGCTGCGGACAGACTTTCTCACAGCTTTGGCAGCCGATACAGGCGGAAGGATGTTTCTCCTCCGGTACGGCCTTAAGCGCCATCGGAACGGTAAAACTGCCTCCCGTAAAGCAGTTATCGTTATATAGTTTGAGCAGCATCGGAATATCCAGTCCTTTCGGACAATGGCTGACGCAGTAACGACACGCCGTACAGGGCAGAATGCGGTTCAGCATGCCGTCCGCAACGGAAAGGAGCGTATCCATCTCTTCTCCGGTCAGCGGTCTGTCTGTCTCATATGTTTCTATATTGGCTTTTAACTGCTCTAAATCAGACATACCTGACAGTACGACACCCACATCCGGAATCGACTGTAAGAAGCGGAATGCCCATGCAGGCACTTCCTCATCAGGACGAAGCGTCTTCAATGTTTTCTCATCTTCTTCGGATAATCCGGCGAGCCTGCCTCCGCGGAGCGGTTCCATGACCCATATCGGTATATGATAGGAACGGATCAGATCCACTTTCGCTTTGGCATCCTGGAACGTCCAGTCGAGATAATTCAGCTGGATCTGGCAAAATTCCAAGTCGCTGCCGTATGCATCCAAAAAGCGTTTCATCACTTCATAACTTCCGTGCGCCGAAAAACCAAGATGCCTGATCCTGCCGTTTTGCTTCTCTTCCATCAGATATTCATATATACCGTATTTTTCGTCCAAATAAGCGTCAATATTCATCTCGCAGACATTATGGAACAAATAGAAATCAAAATAATCCACCTGACACTTTTCAAGCTGTTTTGCAAATATCTCTTTTACCTTCGGCATATTGGCAAGATCATAGCCGGGAAACTTGCTCGCAAGATAAAAATTCTCCCGCGGATATGACGAAAGCAGCTTTCCCATAACAATCTCTGAATGACCGCCGTGGTATCCCCATGCGGTATCATAATAATTAATGCCGTGCTCCATCGCATACGCGACCATTTCTCCCGCTGCCGCCTCATCGATATGTGAATCGTTTCCGTCCGCTAACGGCAGACGCATAGCGCCAAGTCCGAGAGCCGACAATTGCAGATCCTGAAAGTTCCGATAAACCATCCTGATATCCTCCTTTTGTTTTTTAATCATCGGAAAACGCCGAGGTGAGCGGGCAGGACAAAAAAGTTCTGCTTCGAGGCGCGCTTTCGCTCCGTTAAAAACGCAGCGGTACTAAGTTCGAACTGTATAAAACACAGTTCTCACTAAGTGCCGGCGTTTTTAAAGGGCCCTTCAGCAGAAACTTTTTGTCCTGCCCGCTCACCTCGGCGTTTTCCGATGATCTGTCTATTTTTATGCGCAGTGACATTCTTTCTGCACAATCACTTCTCCTGCCGCTTTTTCATCATCCCTGATGATCTGTCCTACCGCGGGCAGATAAATATGTCCGGAAAGCGGATTTTTAATACTGATCACAGGCGTCGTAACGGTTGCCTCCACTTCCGACTTCTCAAAACACAGATCGGTGTCTGTCATCTCGCAATTTATCAGTTTCAGCGCTTTACAATAACATAACGGCTGTGTCCCGATAATCTTACAGTTTTCAAAGGTTACGTTTTCGCAGTACCATGCCAGATATTCTCCTTTTACAACACTGTTTCTCACAGTAACATTTTTGGCATGCCAGAATGCGTCTTTCGTATCGAAAACGCAATTGTCAAATACAGCGTTGCATATATACTGAAAAGAATATTTGCCGTTTAAATGTACGCCCTCAAAGGAAAGATGATCGGAACGCATCATAAAATATTCACCCTCTGCATTAGAATCTTTCATCTCTATCTCGTGCACGGACCAGCCAAACTCCGGCGAAATAATATCACAGCCGCGTATACTGACATGGCTGCATTCCCGCAGAGCTTTGATTCCATGCAGTTTCGTTCCGGTGATCTCAATATGGTCAGAATACCATAACGCCGCCCTGCAAAGCTCAGTCATTTCCGAATCCTCAATTTTTAATCTCTCGTCATGCCAGAACGGATATCTGAGGTTGCAAAAACAGTCCGCTGCCTGTATGTCTTTACATTCTTTCAACGCGCTCTCGCCATCGGCCGGCCCATCAAAGGCACAGTGAAGCAGCCTGATGCCGTGACTTCCGTACAGCGCCCGCTCCATATCAAATGTCTCGTTTTCAATCGTTCTCATATAGACAGCACCTCGCTCTTCTTACTAATACTTACTATATCTGAATCTGAGTCTGCGTCTATTATATCATATGGCAAAGAGTACCTCAAATACTCATATACAATAAGAAATTATTCCTTTTACGAATTTGATTTTGCATTGCAACTCTTTGTGTTAGATATCTATCTAATATAATTGCCATTTAGCATTGACATATATCAAAATATATATTATATATTAGATATACATTTAACATTGTCTATAGATATATGTATTACGCTCTACGATTACTGCAGATGATCGGTGCTTTACAGCAGTCCATATGCTCCGGACATCAGGCGCTCACGAAAGGAGATTCTCAGATTATGAAAAAACAGGAAAAAGAACCGCAGACAGATGTAAAAAGAAATACACAAACGCAGCGTCCCGGCTATCGGGATATCTTGCGGCAGAAGGAGTTTTTAAAGATCATACTGGCCGGACTGGTAAACCGGTTCGGAGATTCCATCGACGCGATCGCGTTTACATGGCTCGTCTATGCGATCACAGGAAACGCCGGCTGGTCGGCTCTTGTCTTTGCCGTAAACCAGCTCCCTTCCGTTCTTGTCCAGCTGTTTGCCGGCGCGCTTGTAGAAGGAATGGATAAGAAGAAACTGATGGTGTATACGGATATCGTCCGCGGTTTTACGACACTGGGACTTGCTTTTCTTTACATAACCGGCACGCTGAATCCATGGATCATACTTCTTTTTACCCTGATCAATTCTTCCGTAGAAGCATTCCGTCTGCCGGCCTCGCTTGCCGCCGTCCCCAAAGTGCTGGATGAAAAATATTATACTTACGGATCATCTTTAAACAACACGTTGTGTACCGTCATACAGCTCGTCGGTCTGGGCTGCGCCGGATTTATCATAGCGTCCTTTGGTATCGGCTGCGCAATTGCCATAGACGGCTTGTCATTCTTCGGGTCCGCTCTGATCCTCGCTTTTTTAAAAATACAGGAAACGAATCTCAGAAAGGAAAAATTACAGGTAAAAGAATATTTTGCAACCTTAAAAGAAGGACTCGTCTATTTGAAGGAAGTCCCCGTGCTCCGTAATTTATGCCTGCTTGCCGTTGTGATCAACGTTGCCGTAACACCGCTTAATTCTCTGCAAAGTCCTCTGATACAGGAGGTTCTCGGGCAGGGAAGTAATCTGCTCAGCACTTTTTCACTTACTTTCACGGCCGGCATGGGCATCGGTTCTTTTCTGTACCCCTTTTTATCCGATAAGTTCACTGTACGCGCACAGTTTACGGGCACGGGTATTCTCATGGGGACCGGCCTGTACTGTTATACGTTTGGGGAACATTTGAAGTCCAATGTTCCTGCCGTTTACCTTCTGACGATCACGCTTTCCTTTCTGCTTGGAATGTCCCTCAGCATCATGACTTCGGCACTGGGCGTCCAATTCATAAAAAACGTCAAAAAAGACTATCTGGCACGTGCAGGCTCCATTTTCAATGCGGGCGCCAGCGCCGCTATGCCGGCCGCCTCGCTTGCTGTCAGCGCTCTTACGGCGCTGTGTCCGGTTTCGCAGATTTTTAAGTTAAGCGCTTTATTTTGTGTTATAATATTCGTAAGTCTGGCCATCATGCGCGTCAGACTGGAATAAGCACAGGCAGTACATTACTGTCAAAAGGAGCCGCCCATGTTAAAAGATATCAGTCCGAAAATAAACGAGATCGCCGAGAGTATCGCCTTATTAAAGCATCTGGCAGCAGGTGAAAAATATGCCGACTTAAAAGAATCCCTAAACAGGAAATACACCCTCTCCCTTCAGGGCGGACTGCGAAAATTTGCGCTGCTTGAACGCATCGAACAAAACGCCGAAAATGTGCTGCAAAACCAAATGGATGAGATCCGTTATTATTTTTCGGTCAATACGGCGGACAGCACAAACGATGCCGACATAAGCTGTGCCGCCATACCTGCGCTTTTATGGGAACCCGACATGGAACTGGAGATCGAAAATACAAGACAGCTTCGCGACTATCTGAGTAAAGTCTCCGAAGAAACATATTGTGAGAAATTCGGACTGTTACTGCATAATTATACGGAGATCATCTATTTTGAGGATGAAAAGCAGACAATCACCGCCAAAGAACCATACGCCGTCATTCGATACCTGATGAAAATGGATATTACAGACGAAGAGAAATGGAAACTACAGAGAATTTTCTGCGACAGAAATATTCACCAGACGAAGATCCTTGCCCTGTTGGAGAGGGCGGGCGCAGTCCTGAAAACTTTTTGGCCGCAGATTGAAGAGCTGACCGCCCTTTTTTTGGCCTATTGGACAGATACTTTAAAGGGCAGCGACATTGCCGCCTTTTTGCAGAAAAACAAAGCTATCGATATACCCGAAAACCCTCTTGGATTTCATATGCGTCCTTCTGTGATCAACCCCAATGTGATCTCCATGCAGCTTAATATGGACTCCAAAAAGCCTTGCGGCAAACCGGATTATTTCAAATTGGGGATTCTATTTGGAGAAGATTTACATGTCAGTACAGATTACGGAGAAAAAGACGACGCCTATGAAATCTATGTCATGCAGGCGCTCAAGCTTTTATCCGATAAGAGCAAATTTGAAATCCTTTCCTACATCCGGGACAAGGCCGCCTATGGAAGTGAACTTGCAAGGCATCTGCATCTGACTACGGCGACAGTATCCCACCATATGAATTCCCTGCTCTCTTCGGGACTTGTCCGTCTCAAACGCGTCGATAACCGCGTCTATTATATGAGCAACAAAGATGCATTGGAGGAACTTCTGCAATACTGTGAACGGATTTTAACAGGAAAAGACTGAGCGTAACGGCTGTTACCGTTTCCGCTCAGTCTGTTATGCCGATTTATGCCAATAATGACAGAATATAATTCTGCTGCTGATTGGCCTGTGACAGTATCGACTGTCCTGCCTGAAGGAGTATTCTGTTATTTGAAAATGCAACCATTTCTTTGGCAATATCCGTATCTCTGATCAAAGCTTCCGCCGCCGTCGTATTTTCGATGATATTATTCAGATTGGAGATCGTATGTTCCAGTCTGTTCTGTACCGCACCGTAATCGCTTCTGACCTGGCTGACCGCGTTGATCGCTTTCTTAATACTGCCGATAGCATCTTGTGCCGCCTCGACCGTCTCCACATTCACCGCATCGATTCCAAGCGCCCATGCATCCATTCTGTATAAATCAATTGTAATATGCTGTCCGGCTTCTGCACCGACCTGCAGTGCAGCGCTTCTTTCTCCCGAACCGAAACCGGGAGGCACGATCGGATTACCCGGCTGACCCGGATTGGGATTCCACACGCCGTTACCGATGATGCTCGCACCGCCGACACTTAAAGATGGGGTAATCACAGATCCGGCGCCGCCTTTGGATGCAAAGGACAGTTCTCTGACAAAATTTACCAGATCGGCGCTGGGATTACTGAATAAACCGGTCAGCTGAGCCGATGTCAGCCCGGTATTATCTTTTATTGCAGCATTGAAAGTCTTGCCGTTTATCAGATCGGCAAAGATCTTATCCATACCGGCAGCAATGCCCGGTCCGGTAACCGCACCGCCGCCATTGGCAAGATACCCCGCATAAGCGGCAGCCAGATAACCGTGTCCGTACGGCCTGCCGGCCGGTGTATATTTTTTCAGATAATTGCGGATCGCACCATCCTGTGAGGTATCGTCCTTATCCTTCAAATTATTGGCGATTGAAACCAGCGTATTGTTCCATTGTGTCGGGAAACCGCCGCCTGCAAGCTGTGCCGTTCCTTCCGAAAACCACTGCGGGAATTTGTAGGCGCTTCCTTTTCTGCCGCTCATGCCATCTGTCATCGTATACTGCATCAGGGAATGCATAAATTCATGCGCGATCGTAGACTGCAGAGCCTCTACCCTGCTGCCGGTTCCGTCGGCATCGGCCACCTTAAAATCGGCGGAGTCGACACGTATATAAAGATTATATGGCTTGCCGGTAGGACGATAGGTAAAACCGGCACGCGCCAGTTCCTTGTTCAGACCATCAATTTTCTGTACCTGGATCGCAATATCAACCGTTACATTTCCGATATCATTTTTGATAGATGGAAACGCATTGAAAATCTGCTCCGCAGCTTTGGGAATAAGATCCGTAGCGATCATCGTCGCCAGCGCATTGCTTGTAGGCACCGGATTGACCGCTGCGCGGCCGGCGGCCGGCGCTTGTGCGGTATTGTTGACATATCCGCCTGTATTGCCCGCATTCTGTGCAGTTCCACTGACATTTCCATCCGTACCGCCTGACCCGGCATCGCTGACTGTATAGGTCCCGTCGGCTAAATTATAGTGCAGTGTAAACTCATAGGTTTCCATTGCAAACGCCGCTCCCGGCATCAGGCCGTCATCGGGAAACAGTCTGATTTCATTAAATACCGTATGCCCGGCCATCGTATCGATCTCTTTTTTTAACTGCTGCACTTCCACGTCTATCAGGGCACGGTCTTCGTCCGTCCATGTGCCGTTTGAAGCTTTCACAGCCAGTTCATTGGCACGATGCAGTATGGCGTGCATTTCATTCAAAGCGCCCTCTGCGGACTGCACCATTGAAATACCGTCCTGCGCATTGGCAGATGCCTGTGTCAGTCCGCGGATCTGTCTTCGCATTTTCTCGGAAATAGCAAGTCCTGCCGCATCATCTGCCGAACGATTGATCTTATATCCGGAAGATAATTTTTCTGTCTGCCTTGCGCCTATTTTATTATTATTCTTAAACTGCCTGCACGCGTTCATAGCGAGCATATTATGCCGAACAGAAAGCATTTTCATCCTCCTCCGATAAGATTTGGTATTGATCTGTCAGATTCCGTGATGTCTGTCTCAAAATAGTATATTTTAGATTATATCGGCATAAAAAGCATATTCCATTAGCGCATTTTATGAAAAATATAATGACGAAGCGCCATTCCCCCAAACAATACCGACTCTAAAGCGGCAAACCCAAGCAGGGCATACGGCGTCCATACCGTCAGGCCGCCTGCCTGCAGGAATTCATAATCGTTTGCCGCATAGAAATAGCCCGTAGGCAGACCGACACCGCTTGATGGCAGCAGGCACCGCAGCCACAAATTCATTTTTGAAGCAGGCGGAAGCGTCATATAAATAAATGTCGGTGCAATACAACACAGCAGTCCTATGGATAACGATACCATCACACTCTTACAGTTTGCAGACAGCAGCAAGACAAAAGCGATCGTTGCCATCGCACTCACAAGTCCTCCGACTGCGATAACAAGTTCTAAATCTCCCAGATTCCAATCTGCCAAAGACGTGACGGAAAACTCTATCTGCATGGATGTCCTGACCGATTCCCAACCGAAAAGGGAATTGGAGACGAGCAGATAAATCGTCATGCAAACAGTAAACAAAACTGCCGTAACGCCTGCCGTTGTAACAATCTTGGCTATACCTAAACGGCTTTTTCCGTGTTTCGTACAGCGCAGGATATCATCTGCCCCTGTCTGGTAATCCGAAGAAAAAACCGGCGCCGCAATGATAACGCCAAGCAGAACAAGAAAAAATGCCAGAAACCCTCCATATTCTATCGGATTGCTGCCAAGTCCCGGATAATGCTGATACGGCTTTGCCACCTCCGCATACATATCCGCCGCCTGCTTTTGTATCTCCGGATCATCTTTATACTTCATTTTCATCAGAGCATTTAACCGTTCCGTGCACATTTCATAATACGCATCGACCTGTGCCGGATCAATCGCCGTCAGGGAAGGGGCCATTCCCGTATCCCGATCCGCAAAGGCTTCTTTCACCCCGTGGACAAGCGGCGAATACGGAGCAAGCCGCCTGCTGTAAACGCCTTCGGGAAGTTCATAGCTTTCCATCACGCCGTATTCCCGCAGACAATCCTGATAAGCCTCCACTGCCTGACGCACCATCTGCGGCGTTACGACACCCGTAATATCCTGCCAGAGTATTTTTTTATAGCGAATGGCTTCTATTCCCTGCAGCTGCACTTCACTTCCCGCTTCATCATAATATACGACTGTCTCATATAAAACCGGCAGATACGCTAACAGACAGGTCATAAATAAAGCTGCTGTCGTTACAACCCATGTCCGGCGCGATTTTATCACTTTTTTCAGTTCCACTCTTAACACGCTCATTTTATACTGATACCTCCTTTTTTACCCGGGAATCTGTATGCTTTGCCGACAAAGCTTCTGGAAACAGCCACAGGTAAAGATCTTCCAGACGAGCCGTTTCCGGCGCTGAATGAGCGGCTACCGCTTCTTTCGCCAGATACCGGATACAGACCGTTCCTGCATCCTCATTTTTCAGATTCACAATACGGCATTTTTGCTCGTAATCCGCAAGCCGTTCTATTGGAATAACACTCTTCCAGACTTTTCCTTCCACCAGTTTCACAAGTTCTTCCGTCGTTCCCCCGGCCACAATTTTACCTTCCTTCATGACCGCGTTCTGCATGGCAATATATTCGATGTCGGAAACAATATGGGTAGAGATCAATACGATACGGTCATGTGCAAACTCCGATAAAAGATTCCGAAACCGCACACGTTCTCCGGGATCAAGGCCGCTCGTAGGTTCATCCAGAATCAGAACTTCCGGATCGTTTAAAAGCGCCTGTGCGATCCCCACCCGCCTTTTCATGCCGCCGGAAAGTTTCACGATCTTCTTATTTCTCACATCATACAATGTCATCCCCTCAAGAAGTTCTTCTACCTTACGCTTTGTGTCCTTTACGGTCAGTCCTTTGAGCGCCGCAACATATTCCAGATAATCTACTACCGTAAATTCAGGATAAAACCCAAACTCCTGCGGCAGATAACCGAATACATCCCTATATGCTTCTTTTAAGACCGTTATCGGTATGCCGTTATAGCTGACGTTCCCGGCATCCGGCTTCATGATGCCTGCCACGATCCGCATTAACGTCGTTTTACCCGCGCCGTTTGCGCCAAGAAGTCCCCATACGCCCGGCGTAATACGTAAAGATACGTCGTCCACCGCTCTTTTATCTTTATAGATTTTTGTTATATTTTCTATTGAAAGTTCCATCACTTTTTCCTTTCTTTTCAACTCATCTGTGTATATACGGAATCATAGATCAGATTACGAAACTGTCCGATACAAAAAAGAAGCAGCGCCAGGCATACCACTGCCCACCCGGGAGAAAAAGTCTGCCTGAAAAAAAACGGACAAAAACGTTTCAACAGCGTAAAAAGGCATACGAGCAGACACCCAAAACAAACACTGCACATCTGTGATCTCTCTGCCGGAATGCGTCTTAGCAGATATAGAAAACCGCCGCTTGCCGCCAGATAAGGCAGCAGCAGATATAAAACGGCCTGAGACGCCGGTATGGATACCTGAGACGCCGCCAAAAGCAATATCACACCCAGTATAACGAAATTACCGAGCGCAATTGCCAGTAGTCTGGCCGCCAGAAGGCGTACTGCACTAAACCGTGTCGCAAGTTCCGTTTCATACATTGCATAACGGAACGATCGATAAACAAGCGGCACAGTCGAAAAAAGCACCAGAATAGAGATAAAGCATAGGAAATAAGGTATATTGTGAATATAGCTCGCCAACAGTTCCCGGAACATGACATTCCCCATGCCGCACAGCAAAATCATACCGATTCCCTGCATAAGCCAGATCCTCCAGCCGATAAAGCGTACCTGCCGTCCTAAGAAAGACATAAATCCTATCCGTCTGCGTTTTCGTTTTTCATCAATCACAGAAACGGCTTGTGTTCCTATCCGGCAGATACATGCTTCCCGAATTGTCTCTTTGTCCATCCGTTCCTTCATCTGCAGCGCATTTTTCAGCTGTCCTGATGATATTCCACACGCCTTTTGCTCTCTCATCATGTTCTCCTTTCCTGATCTTTCCATGACCGGTCTCTATCGGTCACAGACTGTTCCCGTCATGATTCTCCATTAACAGATGCATCTTTCATTTCTTTTCTCAGTTTCTTTAACGCCAGACGCAGTCTGGACTGTACGGTGCGAAGCGGCAGACGGACGATCTGCGCGATCTCCCGCATAGACAGATCCTGCCCGTACCGCAAAATCACAATATCCTGCCACTCTGCCGGCAGGGCCGCTACCATCTGGCGCAGCTGCAGACTGTCATTGGCTGTTTGAAATCCGCGCTCTTCGTATTCCGGTTCCTGCGTCAGCTGTTCATACCCTACATCCGTAAGATACCGTTTTCTTTTCATGTCAATACAGGTATTGGCCGCTACCTGATAAAGAAAAGCTCTGAATCGCCCTTTATGGACATAACGGTCGAAATAGCGGATCGCTTTTAAAAATGTTTCCTGCGCCGCGTCTTCCGCCATATGCCTGTCCGGGGCATTCCACATACAGTAACGGAGTATTTCGGGATAGTACATAGCGATCAGCTCCTGCAGCGCATCGTTATCCCCGCTTTCCATTCTCTTAAATAGTGCTTCTTCGCCCGTCAAGATACTCCCCTCCTGTCAGGAACTGTTTACTATTCCATCTGTTTTCCCGATACACCGTCTGCAATGTATAAGGACGTCCTTCTAATAGTATATAACGAACCGGCATACTCTAAATGATTACATCCACAAAAAAAAGCGTCAATGACGCTTTTTCAGGCCCCGCCTGCTCCAAGGCTTATCATGAGTGCCTTTTCGATCTTCTTCATAGCTTTGGCTCCGACATTTCCTTTATAGTCTTCCAGACGGCTCTTGTCGATTGTCTTGATCTGCTCCAGACAGACGACGCTTTCCCTGCTTAGTCCGGCAAAATCATGAAGCGGTACATGTGTCGGCAGATATCGTTTCCGTTTGGATGTCAGGATTGCCACAATCGTTGTCGGCGCACATCTGTTGGCAATATCGTTTTGAATGATTAAGACCGGCCGCCGGCCGGTCTGTTCGCTTCCTCTCGCGTGTTCCAATCCGTTAAGATCGGCATAATAAATATCTCCGCGTTTCAAATCCGTATTTGGCTGCTTTGTCTGTAATGATTCGGGTAAAGATGTCTGTAACAGTGTTTTTCGTGTTTTCATGGAATGCCTCTCTTTCTTCTTCAGGCATCCCGGACTCTCATGTTCTTTCCGCTACTATATCATACAGACAGTCCGATAAAACGGACAATATATGGGATCAGATCGTTTACAGCCGCAGACCGTTTCCCCTCCTTACCTGATCTAACCATTAAAAGACTGAAATCTCTCGCTGATCAGAGCATACTGTTCCTTTATCTTTAAATACAGGCCAATGGTATTTTCCTTTTCTTTCTCAAATTCCTCAATGACCTTATCATAGTTTCGCATCAAAGCATCTACCGCCGATTTATTGATCTTGTTGTTTTCGGCATCTTCAGTCATGATCTTCTTGATCAGATCACTGCTGAAGGAGTCTTTGTAGCTGCGTTTGCCATATAGGGCGCTCAGAATATCGGCCACCGCTACAATCTGCTGGGGCAGCGTAAGCTGATCTCCCGTCAGTCCCTTATGATATCCGCCTCCATCCAGTTTCTCATGATGTCTGACCGCAATCTGCAGCACATCATCATCCACAACGCCTTCCAGAATCATTTCCGTGATCCGGACATGCGCTTTCATCACTTTCATTTCTTCATCGGAAAGTCTTCCCGTAGATTCCAGTATATTGAGCGGAATCGCAATCTTTCCCAGATCATGCAGAAGCGCGCCGTAATACAGATCGCGTAAATCTTTTCCGCCAAGACGCATCAGTCTTCCGATCTGCTGTCCGAAATTGACCGTCGCAAGCGTATGTACCACCGTATGTTCGCTTCTAAAATCAATGGTATAAACAAGCATCTCCAGAAATCCTTTCTTATACTGCTCGGAGAACGCTCTTTTGGCAAGGAGCTCTGCCAGTTCTTCTTTGTATGTACCGTTTACCAGATTAGCGGTTATTCCAAATCTTGCCTCCGCACGGTGAAAAAGATCGAGAGCCGCGCCGGAGAATTTAACATCTCTGTATCTGTTGAAAAAATCTTTATCCAGTTTTTCCTCTTTCAGATGCAGAAAGGTATCCATCTTATCAGCCAGATTCAGGCATTCGATAATATGTTTATATCTGCTCTGCAACACCCCGTAACGGCAGTAATCCAAATGATGGTATAAAACAATCTCCGCTTTATCATCCATCGGAGAAAGATATTTCAGAAAAAGAAAACCGTATATCGAGTGAGGCCAAAGATTCTGTGTCTCAAAATCAGAAACATTTTTTACATTGTCTTCTTTATATAACCCAATATCATGCAAAATACCAAGCATCGTATAATCTACAAGTTCCTGCTCCGTATACTGCTGTTCACATTCTAACATCTTATACAAAATATACCCTGTGATTTCTCCGTGATTCATGATTTTGGAGTTGATGATACTCAATGTCTTTCTGATGATCTCATAAACGTCTTTACTGCTGATAACGCTCATTTTTCGTTTCTTCCCTTTCTGTATTATGCTGCATGTATTCCCTTCTGATGTCCCTTTACACAGATATATTTTCTTACATTTACCCCTTGTCCCTTATTATAATCTATAACCGGAATTTTTGCATCACAATTTTATCTTTTACCGTAAAAATACAACAAAAATCCCGCAGACAGCCTTCACTGTCCGCAGGATCTCATCTCTTTATCCGTTCTGTATTCCCGCTATTTTTTCTCTTTCTGGACGGAAACCTCTGCCTGCATGCCTTTCTCTGCCCCCTGCTCTGCCGTCTCCTGCATGCCCTGTCCGTTCTCTCCAAAAAGCACGTCTCCCAGACTTTCTACTGCTGCCTCTCCTTCCGCGCTGTTCTCCTGTGTACTGTCAACCAGATCAATACCTGACGTTTCATCGTCGATCTGCTGTTTCATCTGCTGTATTTTCGCATCTTCCGCGATCGCGCGCAGGATCAGATTCACGTCTTCAGGAGAAAACATGCCGATTGCCGCGGCCAGATCACCCAGATTGGCTCTGTTTACAATCAGACAGCCGCCGCCTGAGAGACCAATGCGGATACAATTATTCATATTGCTCGTATCACCGAGACATATCGCTCTGCGTTCTTCATCACATACGAAGATCACACCCTTATAATCAATAATGCCGTCCTTGGCCAGATAAGAATAAGGTACGCCGCCCTGCGCTTTCTCCCGTTCCTCAGCCAGCGCCTGCGCCGCCGAAGAGCCGAAATCCGTCATGCTGAGCGTCATACTGCGCCAGTCTTTACGCTGGAATATGAAATCCTGCGCGCTATGTGCGCTCGCATCTCCGTACTGACTGTTTTTCGCACGATACATCAGATCCTGATAGCTGCCCATAAACTTGTCATTTCCCGATGTCCCCTGTTCGTCCAAGTGTGTCAGAAATGCAAGCATCTCAAGCTCGGTAGCATTCTCCGGGTCGATCTCATTTACCTTCACATTTACAACGATCTCTGTTCCCGACTCATTTACAACCTTTACCTCTACGATCGGATCTTCCTCTGTGGAATGATCGGCATACCGTGCACTGAACTTCGTTCCGTCCTCAAAACTGCCAAAGCCGATCAGACCGGACGTCAGGGACGCCTCTTCTATGCGAAAATCCGAATCCTTCATTGTTCTTTTAAAATCCTGTTCGGTATTTCCGCCCGCTTCCGCCTGTTTCCCGACATTTTCGGATTTTGGATTTCCTCTTTCCACAAGATACGCATTATATGCCTGAATGTTTTCACCGGAACTTTTACCGGGGTCTGCTTTTATATAATCCAAAGGCTGTTCCGTAAAAGCAGGCGCGACCCCCTGCATCGCCATCTCTTCCCCGTATGTAAATTCTTCATTCATTCCCTGTGTCTTCCCGCCGCTTCCTAAAACACTCTGCTGCGGGTAAGAAACTGTCCGGTTTTTGTACCCGATTTCTGCTACTGACATTGTCTGATCCCCCTTATATTGTACTCATATCCTTAAAAAGTGAACTGAGCAGTTCTTCTTCGATCTTCTCATTTTCCGCATCGCGCAGATCAGTCTGCGCTGCCAGCGTCTCCTGTGAAGATTCCTCTTTTGCCTGCTGCTCTTTTAACTTTTCAATGCGTTCTCTTAACTCCTCTTTGACGGTATCGATTTCATTGTCGATGCCTTCGAGCAGTTTATCCCATTCCGCTACGGAAAACTCCGTATTACCGATCATATATTTGGGCGGGCCGTTTTTGATGCGGTCTTCGATAAACTCGTAAAAGGAAAGCAGCGCTTCCGCCATAGTCGTTATCTGTTCCCCGTCCGCATCCTGCGTATCGGAAATCTTTTTCTCCCATGCCTCCATGGCCGCACGGCCGACCGGATCGACCGTTTCTTTATTCAGCTTATCAATATCCACCTCATAACCGGTCAGTGTTCCGTCTTCCTGCCTGCGCTCAATATAGACTTTCCGGTTTTCCAGATCGACCTGTGCCATCAGCGTATATCCCTGAACGGCATAAGCCTTCACGTAATCGCTTTCCTGATAGGAAATACGACGCACATCGTCTGTTTTTACTATGGCGTCCGATCCTGCTTTTTCGCTCTTTCTGACGCCTGACGCCCCGTTTCCCGCCGACACGCCGCAGTAGGAATAAGCCGCCGTTACCGTCACGCCTTTTGCCTTAACGGAATTGTCTTTTTTCTGCTGTGCTTCTGCCTTTTCATTTATGTTTTCGGACAGACTCTCATAAAAACCGCCGCCGTTTTTGGGATTTGCCTTGTTTGTGCCTGCCGTTTCATAATAATTCTGTTTGCCGATTCCGTTAACGTTCATATTAATCCTCCATCCATGTTCCGTTAATCAATTTCCAAGCGCTTTTTTAAGGCTTCCCTGCCGCGCTTTAAATTCGTTTTCACCGTATTCTCCGGTATGTTCAAAAGCTGTGCAAGCTCTTTTATGGAATATCCTTCGTAATAAAAGAAGTAAAGGCAGTCCCGGTATTTCTCCGGCAGTTCCATAACCGCCCACAGCGTGTCGTCTTCTTTCATATAAGAGAGACGAAAATGGTCTTTCTCCGCTTCCGGTATCTTCTCGATACTGACTGTTGTACTATGCCATTTGCTTTTCAGGATATCCTTACAAAGATTGACCGTTGTTCGGATAAACCATGCCTTCTCATGCTCCGCATCTTCAAACTGCGGTTCGTATCTGAGAAGTCTTACAAACACTTCCTGCGCCGCATCTTCCGCATCCGCATGACTTTTCATCTGCATGAAGGCCACCCGGTACACAAGAGAATACTGATCTTTAAAATATGTCTCAAATACTTGTTTTGTCATATTCTTCTTCGCGTGCCGTCTGAAAAAATCTCCGTACGGCGTTCCCGTCTGTCCCCCTCATCAATAATACGAATCAAACCGGCAAAAAGTTTCAGGCAGAAAAAATTTTTATTCCTCCGTATCCGCAATGATCTTCATAAAAGCATATTCCCCGGCAATCTCCTGATAGGTTTTCTGATTCTGCGGATTCTCATATTCTATCCGGCTTTCCTCGACTTTTTCAAACTCACAGATATAGAAAGTAATCGTCGAAACATCATGTCCTGCAACGGCAAAAACATTCCCGCTATCCGTCCCCCTGATCTCTTCTCCATCCGCATCAAAAGCCAGGATCCAGGTAACGATCCCCTGATCATCTGCAGGCAGGATATCCTTTACCGTCATCTCCACCGGAGAAAGCTCGATGCTTTCGATGCCGAACCCCTCTTCGTTTACCTGATTCAGTGAGATCAAACGACCGGCATCTGCAGACTGCGTAACGGGTATCTCAAACAGCCAGTTTCCCTCGCAGTACCAGTGTTTGTACGGATTCGGATATACCCTTTTTTCTTCCGGCGTCATGTCATCCGGATACACAGGATTCTCCAATGTGCCTATGATCTGTTTCACCTCTAATGTCATATCGAATGAAGCGGGCATATCATAATAATCAGCCCACTCTTCCAGCGTAAATTCAGGATATTCTTCTCCTTTTTCATCCGCCTCGGCCACTGCTGCATCATATCTTCCGTAATCTATGATAAGTTCTGAATAATCGATCCGCAGTACACCGATAAACGTATGCGCATCTTCAAATTTTCCTTCAATTCTTCTTCTTGTGACGATCGGTTCCGGACGGAACGAATATGTTTCCTGCGTTCTTACCTCCAGAAATTGTGCGCCGGATTCTATCATTGTCACAAGTTCGGGAAATTCTTCGGCATTTTCGATCCGAATACCGATATAAACAGCCTGATTGGATGCATACTCTTCCGTTAAAGTAACTTTGATACCGCTATCCGCCTTCTGATACTGCGGCGCCGTGTCCGTTTCATATAAATGTTCCGTATTTTCGACAGGAATATCACCATACGTAAATACGTCGGCCACTTTTTGAAAAAGCTCTCCCAGTATCGGTATTTCTTTGGCGAGAACCGGATTCATGACACATATAACACATGTCAGAAATAACACGGCTGCCGCAGAAACGATCCCGGTAAAAATCCTCTTTCTTTTCCTTTTCTTTTTATATTTTATCACACCGGCTTTTTTCCTGCCAGCCTGTCTGATCATCGCATATGCTTCCTTTGTTTTGGCATCGATGACAGCACTTTTCGATAATGTTGTTCCCAAAATATTCTGTAATGTCTCGTCTGAAATATTCTGCATCATATCCGCTTCCTCCTATCCCTGCTGCATCTGAGCACGAAGATATTCTTTCCCTCTGTGCAGTCTGCTCTTTACGGTGTTTTCCTTCATATGCAGGACATCCGCTATCTCTTTTGTCGTAAACTGCTCACCGTAATACAATTGGAAAATGACTCTGTTATCTTCCGGCAGACCAAGCAGTAACTCCTTAAACTCGATATCCGCATCAGCAGGCACGGCAAGACAGCTTTCTTCCAGCGCTGCCTTTTTCTTATTTACCCGCCAGATTTTGGTGCAGTTATTGATCAGGATCCTGACTAACCACGTCTTAAAATACTCCTCCTTTTTTAAACTGCCGATATGTTCGTAAGCTGCCAGGATCGTATCCTGTATTGCGTCGGCAACATCCTCGTCATTGCCAAGATACCCGAAGGCGACCCTTCTAAGCGTCATTTTCATCTCTTCCATCAAAGAAATGAATGCTTCGGCATCTCCGCGCTTTGCCTTTCGTATTAACGTATCCATCCCTGTCCTCCAAAAATATTTGTTTATACAGCTGCATTTGTATGGAAGCGCTTCCATTTACGAACATTAGATAAGGTTTTCGGGGTTTTGGTTGCATGAATATTTCAAAATATAGGAATGCCGCGCCAAACGGGACATTCTTATGTTAAGCCAAAAATGCCGGCTCAAGTCAACCCGCGGCTTGTCCGGCATTTTCTGTTTCTCACAAAATTATATGCAGTTTCATAATTTAAACGATACCCTGCGCTTTCATCGCCTCCGCTACTTTCAGGAAACCTGCGATATTGGCGCCGGCAACATAGTTGCCTTCCATGCCGTATTTCTTAGAGGCCTCATCCAGACTGTGGAAAATATTCACCATAATACCCTGCAGTTTGGAGTCCACCTCTTCGAATGTCCAGGAAAGTCTTTCGGAATTCTGGCTCATCTCAAGAGCGGATGTTGCAACGCCGCCCGCATTGGAAGCCTTTCCGGGGCAGAACAGTACGCCGTTTTTCTGTAAGTATTCCGTAGCGTCTAATGTAGTAGGCATGTTAGCGCCCTCTGCTACTGCGAAACATCCGTTCGCAACAAGTGCTTTTGCATCTTCAAGATCCAGTTCGTTCTGTGTCGCACAAGGAAGCGCAACGTCACATTTCACGGTCCATACGCCATGCTCTCCGGCTTTCTTCTCATGATATTCTGCGTTCGGTCTTGCCGCAGCGTACTCGGTCAGACGGGCACGTTTTACCTCTTTTACTTCTTTTAATAATGCAACATCGATTCCGTCCGGATCATATACCCAGCCTGTAGAATCAGAGCAGGTAACCGGTTTCGCGCCAAGCTGCTGCGCTTTCTGGATTGCATAGATGGCAACGTTGCCTGCACCGGATACGGCAATCGTCTTGCCTGCGATATCTTTTCCATTGCATTTTAACATTTCCGCCGTCAGATATAACAGACCGTATCCTGTCGCTTCCGTTCTTGCAAGGGAACCGCCGTATGTCAGTCCTTTTCCCGTCAGAACGCCTTCGTAAAGGTTGCGGATCTTCTTATACTGTCCGAACATAAAACCGATCTCACGTCCGCCTACGCCGATATCGCCCGCCGGTACATCGGTGTCCGCACCGATATGTCTGCAAAGTTCCGTCATAAAGCTCTGGCAGAATGCCATAACTTCTCTGTCTGATTTCCCCTTCGGATCAAAATCGGAACCGCCTTTGCCGCCGCCGATCGGCAGTCCTGTCAGGGAATTTTTAAATATCTGCTCAAATCCCAGGAATTTAATGATACCAAGATTTACGGAAGGATGGAATCTTAAACCTCCCTTGTAGGGTCCGATCGCACTGTTAAACTGCACGCGGAAACCGTTGTTTACCTGAACCTGTCCTTTATCGTCTACCCACGGAACGCGGAACTGAATGATTCTTTCGGGAACCGTTAATCTTTCCAGTAAAGCATCTTTTCTGTATGCTTCCTCATCAGCTTCAATAACTACCCGCAGAGACTCCAATACTTCTTTTACTGCCTGATGGAATTCCGGCTGTGCGGGATTTTTGGATACCACCAGTTCATATACTTCATCAACGTATGACATTTTCTTATCCTCCTTTGGTTAATATATGCCAGATATTAACAATACATCCTGTTACATTATAGTATGTGATGGAAAAATTCACAAGACTGTTTTTCATAAATATTCTTTCATTTGTTCGATGCTCTTTGTTTCAAAATCCATAAATTCCTGTGCCAGTTCCACGGCGCGGTCCTGCGCTAACGTATTATGTTTAACGGTTTTATAAACATTTGTGAAACCTCTGTTACTTCCCTGTATCATCATTTCCGCCATGTGGCTCGTACTGATATCGAGCAGCGTATTCATATGGATACTGCCCTTTAACATCATATCCGTGATCTGATTTCCTCTGTAAGTCCCGCTTTGCTGTTCTATGAGCTGTTCTACCGCATCATTGTGGATTCTGGCATATCCGATCGATTGTCTGGAAAGCTTCATGGTAAATTCATCGTCCGTTGTTTTATCCAGAAGCGTATCGATAGCCGTCATCGCCATCTGCGTATTTTTCTGGATCTCCTTTAAGATCATAATATCATCCTGTCTCATATCTGCCTCCAATGCCTGTAATTTTAAAGCTGTAAATGCAGCCTGCGCACTTTTAATACCATACAAAAAGAGTATAGAGATCGACCCTATACTCTTTACTATTACCATATTTTATCTTATTTAATCTATATGATCCTCATAAGTCCTTTGCAGAGATTTTATTCCACGTAATCGGACTTCACATACGCGATCTGACCGTTGTATTTGATCTTCGTCCAGCCATCCGCCTGTTTCATGACAAGCTCCAGTTTATCACCGGCATAAACGGTACCCAGCTTATCACTGGTCTCACTGGCGCCTTTTCTGACTCTGACGGTTTCAAGCACCGTTACGGTTCCGCTGCTTGCCGTTTCAGCTGCATCCGCGGCAGGTTCTTCTGTTTCCTGTTCTTCCTCATCCTCCGCCGATGCTTCCATCGTTTCGATATCCTCAAGGAACTCGCTCTTGATATAAGCTTCGCCGCCCTCGTATTCGATCTTGCTCCAGCCGTTACCGATCTTCTCGATCAGCTTAAATTCATCACCGATCGCCGCCTTGCCAAGTTTATCGGCTGTTTCGCTGTCTGACGACCTGATATTGACTACATCGGTCGCTCTTACTTTCGTAACGACGCTATATACCGGTTCCTGTGTTTCGCCGGATTCGGCAGAATCCGCTTCCGTTCCTTCTCCGCTCTGTTCAGGCTGCGCTTCCGCATCCGCCTCCACGAGGATCGCACCGACATTTTTCTCGATCTCGGCGTTCAGATCCACAATAAACTCCGCCAGCTCTACATTCGTCTTCACCATATCATTATAGGCTACGGTGACTTTGTTGTTCAGATCAACAACATCATCCTGCAGACTGACTGTTCTCATATAATTTTCTTCATAGTCGTCACACTTTGTATCTTCAATGATATGATACTGTCCGTTTTCATCGGCACGGGCGTAAAATACTCTCATGCCGGGAACCGGTTCTTCATAATCCGTAAATTTTACAGTGGAAGCCACATACACAAGATAGGAATTCTCCACCGGTCCTGTTTTCGTATAAATATCAATTGTCGGATAAGAATCAATATATTTTCCTGTCTCTTCGATTCTGATCGCTTCCGCATCCTCAATGCCGTTTTTGATCTGTCTGATCGTTTCCGCGTCGCCGGCTACCATTGCATCATAATAAGAATTGATCAGCTCTGTAATCTCCGGCACCGTGTTTTCCTGCAGCGGAACGAGCGGAACATCATATTCGGTATCAGCCGTTTCCTCCAATGTCGTATTTGCTTCTACATCTTCTTTTTCTTCCGCATCTTTCCTGTTGGCATTGATAGAAATAAAAACCGTGGCTGCCACACAGAGTAAAAGAACGACCGGCATCACGATCTTGGCATGCCTTACGAACCAGCTTCCTATTGCACTACATTTCGCCAAAAGAATATCCCCTATATTATGATTTGACGTTTTCATAAGCTACAACCTTTCTTGTTCAAAACGATGAGCAGAATGCACCCGACAGGAATCGAACCTGCATCAAAGGCGTCGGAGGCCTACGTTTTATCCGTTAGACTACGGGTGCATATGTTACAAATTTATTACATCATCCTGCTTATCATACCACATTAAAATCATATTGTCCAGTAATCAATAAAAAATGAAGAAATTACCTGAAAAACTGCATAATTTGGCAGCTGCAGGATGATGCAGCCTACATGAAAAAAGTTTCATGCGTTAAATACTGGTTATAAAATGGAGATCTCTTCCGAAAATCTGTCATAATAATAGACATTATAAGAAAGTCTTTCTTCCGGATCTACCTGCGAATCGTTGACTTCTTTGACCATATTTTTGAAAAAATCTTTTTTTGTCACGCCATCATCCGGCACCAAAAGCACTTCATGAACAGAACTCGGCAGAATGATCAGATTCTTGTTCAGCCGCTTTGTCAGCTTTTTTAACGCCCCGGCATAAAGGAGCGCCGCTGCCCCAAACACCCTGTCGCGGTTGCTTAATACATAGATCATGGAATCCGCTTCGATCGCCGCATCGCAGTCCTCCGGCAGATTCATCTCCTGCCTGGATATCCCGCGTTTTTCATTCCGGTCCAAAAACTCGCAGATCAACTGTTTGATCGGCAGAATTTCTTCCGGTTTTAAACGAAGCATATTGGATTTGGCATTTTCATATAAAATTTCCTTATCGATTCCCCACATCGCAAGGTGTGAGTTCCGTATCGTAATGGAAGCCTGTCCAAACCGCTCGTCTTCCAGCGCGTAATAGAAAACGACAGCCAGATCGTTCCATTTGATAAAAGGAATATCCTTTAACAGATCTGCGTTGCTTTCCCGATGGATAAACTTATACAATATCCTGCTTTTGGCCCGCTCAAACCGTGTGAAAAATTCCATATCCATATCGATCTCTCTGGCATGGCGCTTATAAACACGCAGAATATCATAAACGATATCTCCAAACGCCCTGCCATCTTCATACTCCTCATAAAGTTCATCGATATAGACAGCCGGAGACACGTTGCTCCCTTTTCCGGTAATCATGACCCCATGCAGCAGCACGCCGTTATTTTTCGTCACTTCGCGCAGTTCGATGTCATAATCCGCTCCCATGATCTCCCGCAGCGCACTGCATATTTTGTATCCGAATTGCTCTAATACCATATTGTCCTCTCTTTCCATTCTCTCCGGACAATTTTCCTGTTACTGCCTGCGCAGCATCTTATTGCAATCATACATACAAGGAAAAAGACAATGGAAAAACGTTCCATTGTCTTATAGGCTTTCGATATTCGTGATATACGGCAGGATTATACTCTGGAAAGATATTCACCGGTTCTGGTATCAATCTTGATCACTTCACCCTGGCTGACAAACAAAGGCACCATAACCTTCGCTCCGGTCTCCACGATCGCCGGTTTGGTAGCGCCGGTAGCGGTATCTCCCTTAAATCCCGGCTCGGTATCCGTAATCTCCAGTTCTACAAACAACGGCGGTTCAATCGTAAACACATTACCGTTATAAGAACAAACTTTGACCATTTCATTTTCTTTCACGAACTTCAGGGCATCCCCTACTGTATCACTGTTGAGTGCAACCTGATCATAGGTCTCTGTATCCATGAAATTATATAAATCGCCGTCCGCGTATAAATACTGCATATCTTTTCTATCAATACGTGCCTGTGGGCATTTTTCAGTCGGTCTGAAGGTTTTCTCAACAACACCGCCGTTAATGATATTTTTCAGTTTCGTTCTGACAAAAGCAGCTCCCTTACCGGGTTTTACATGCTGAAACTCCATGATCTGATAAACATTTCCTTCATATTCAATGGTAATACCATTTCTGAAATCGCCTGCCGATATCATAAAATAATCCTCCTAAGTCTTCACAATTTTCACATTATAATTCTTATATAGTTTATACTATAACATTTTATTTTTCAACCTCTTTCCCAAAAAAAGGAGAAAAAGTTGTCCATCTCCGGCATGGTGACAAACCGTCTGTGCTTTAAAATCCTGCAGTCATCCGGCCTTCTCACTATTTTGCCATGAAAAACACTTTTCCTGATACCAAAACGCAATCTATGCTTTATTAAAAAAAAGGTTCCTTTGCATACGGAAAAATGGATTGGAAAAATCACTATCTCTTACCCTTCTGCCGTTGGTTCTTTTGAAACACTGATCCTCAATGTGTGCCTCATCTTTCCACCTCCGATTTCTAAATGGCAGGATTTTATGCCCTTCACTATACGGAGATTTGGAGGCTGTTTTAATGGGGTGTTTTTCAGAAAAACTTTTTATTTTTTCTTCCTGCCGCAACCGACTCATGCACGGTCCTGAAATTCGTACCTTTCTTCTGTGCGATCTCCTGGATATCATAATCTCTTTTTGCAACCATTATATGCTCTTTATATACAAGGTACAAATAATTCCCTGCCTTTATCCTTAATTCTTGTACCCTGTATTACAATAAGGATGAGTAATTTGACCATTATCAATACTCCCTAATCCACCATCCCTTTTTCGTGTGATATGGTCCACCGATGTTGCATTCACATGAACTACTCCGCCACAAATTCCACACCTTACAACTGATTTTAATGCTGTTGTTATATAGGTCTCACTTTTACGATTAGCATTAAAATCAGAACTACTAACTTCTTCATTTTGAACCAAATTTATATTCATGTAAATTTGTTGTATATTTTGCAAAATATCACCTTCCGATTTTTCTTCTTTTAATTGTAACATAATCATCATAAATAATCTTGCAAGTGGTTCAGTACTATTTTTAGTCGATCTCAAATTTCTAATAATCTGATCGATAATGTAATCATTTTTATATATAAACTCCTCAAACTTTTTTCTAACATCCGTAAATACATCAAATTTATTTTCTCTTTTCAATTGCTTTACAAAAAGAATTGTCGCATAAAAATTAGCAGGTTTAAAATTGCCTTTTTTAGAGTAAAAATATATAATAGGATGCATACCTAATGACCCTGCATCTTTTGAATTAATAATTTGTAATATTTTTCTGGTATTAGCTAAAACCTTTATTGTATCGTTTCCATCTTTATCAACTATATCCGGAATATTTTCATTTGAATAAACTAATAAATCATATACAAATTGTAAATCCATTTGATTTCTTCCTGCAATTGAGACATCTAATGTTGTAATTGTTTTTTTAGTTTTTGGTAAAAATAATATGTCACTTATATCTTTAGAAATTGTCTCTATTTCTTTCTGCACTATTCCATCAAAATCTTTCCAATATTTATAGCCATTACCAGAATACGAAATTGCACGTGCAGCAATTCCAATAGGCTTATTTCTTCCCTCCAAAATTTTCATTTCAGTTGGATTAATTGGAATAGCTTTTTGGTTAATATTAAAAAAAGACTTCTCAGCAACAGATACATCTCCTTCTATCCATTGAATGTCAAAGGCAAACGACTCTATTCCCATTGCCTTGCTTACAACTTCAGCCGAATATTTCTGAGCATTTTTCAATGCATCTTGATATATATCATATTTTCCTACCTTTTTCTCAATTTGAGTTCTTGCTTTTTTAGCTAATTCAAGTTGTTCCTCACTAATTTTTTGACCATAAAACTCATTAGATATCGTTCCATCTCCATAATCATCATTTATCCATGCCATAAATGCGCTTAACCGATGGGCACCATCAATAACAAAAGTTACTCCACTTGAATTTTGCCACAAAATTATTGATGGAATAAAATGTCTATCCAATATACTTGAAATAAAATTCGTTATTTGTGAAACATTCCAATCTCTAGTCTCTCTCTGAAAATCTGGCTTTTTTATCATGTATCTCATAGCCGCATCACTTTTTAAATCATTCGCTTTCAACTGTTTAAAGCGATTAGCCCTAGAAAAACCGTTCTCAATTTTAAAATCTTCCCTTAAAATCATAGCATCCAAATTTACTGTTTTCTTCATTTGTTTTCCCTCCAGCATTATCATTGTTACAATACCTCCCATAAATATTATATGTACAGGCATTTGACTTTATTTTCTCTCATCATTTATATTCTCCAGCAAATACTTCCCCAGTTCCTCCACCAACTCATACACCTTCGTCCCTGGCGCAATGTCCGCCGGTGTTTTTCCCTTGTTTTCCTCTATAATCTTTTTTGCATACCGTGTCGCCAGCTTTAAATTACCTTTCTCCAACAGAATTTTAAATATATCCTTCCTGTTCTTCTGATACTTCTCAATGCCCAATTCTCTAAACTTATCATTCAAAAATTTAATATATTCGGATCTATGATTGTTTGAAGTATAGTAAGCAAAATGTAAAACAAACCAAAATTCAATACACTCATTGCTCCATGCCGCATGATACTTCAATTCTGAATTCTCCATATTCAGCTTGTCCACTCGCTCTGCTACGCCATTAAAATCCTTTGCCGGGAAACTGTCTTTATCATACACGCACCAAATCTGTCCTCTGCCAATCCCATTTTTACGGACATATCGTTCTGCCATACCAATTACCCGCATGGTTTCCGCAGCGCAAGGCTCAATTGCAATCAAGACCATATCCTTATAAATTGGATTATCCTCTATCAGCCGCTTAAATCCTTCAAAATAAAGTGGTTCCGTTTGCTCGCCCTCACAGAAGATATAATAACGATACTCCTTTTTCTCCAGATATTCTTTACGTCTCTGCTTTCTCCATTGTGTAGTCCCGACTTTCTTAGGCATTGACATCACTCCAATCTATAATCTTTTTCAGATATGGATCTGCGCCATACTTGCCCTCTAAATATTGCTTGTCATATTTTGCATCCATACGGACAGATTCGCCTTTCGTGTTCTTAAATTCTACCAAAGAATAAAGTTTAGAGTTCTGCTCCTTTCCCTTTGCCACAAACCAGATTTCATCCCGGCGAAATATATCATTGTTCATAGTAGACAAATCGTGTGAAGTAAAAATAAGCTGCGCACCGTTTTTATTAATTTCCATATTGTTGAACAACATAATGACATAGCGTAGCAAGACCGGATGGATTTTTGCATCCAGCTCATCAATTACTAATGTTGTTCCAACAACAAGACTTCTTGCAATAAAAGGAAGCAAACCAAACAGTTTTCTGGTTCCACTGGACTCTTCTGACAAAGTCAATTCCGTACTATAACTATTTACCGTATGCTTAGTATAAACTTCTATAAAATTTTTTTCTTTTTCCTCAATACGGAAATCCTCAATATCCAAATCCATTTCACGAATCATATCCAACACAAGTTTTTTTACCTCATCCGTCTTAGCTATGGCTGTTCGCAGTTCCTGTCTTGGATTTCCATAATTCAAAAAGTCAATAGACTCCTCAAACCATTCAATCACGTCGGAAATTACCTCGTTCTTTTTATACGTAATTCCCAAATAGGATAATAAAGGCAGATTCTCCGAAATTTCTTCACTGATTTTAATTTTTCCGAACACTCCCTTTAATTCCACTTCACTTCCGTTTCTCACAAAGAGAGCCGAACGTCTTCCGGTATCTAATTTAATCCGATCCAGACTTTCATAAAGAACAACGTCTTGTTTCACATGAAGGATATAACGATATTCTGCAATATCTGTCCTGAAAAACACTTCAAACTCCGTTGGTTCCTTTCTCGTTTCCTCTGAAAAAGCAAAAGGCTCCACCGGAATCTTCCTTGCCTTATATTCACACTCCGTCTTATCACAAGTTGCGCACAGCGGTCTTAACACTTTTGCATCCAATGTATGAAGCGCCTCCAGTACATTGGATTTACCACCTCCATTCGGACCATAAATCACTGATACCGGCAAAAAACTTTCTCCGTCTTCTGTTTGAATAATTCTATCCCTATGCTCCATAATAGCTGCCGCCTGCATATCAAATGTCATTTCTTCACGAATGCTTTTATAATTTTTCACGGTAAATTGGCATAACATAGTTTCTACCTCCATCCTTTATCTATATAATACACTATTTTTCTATTTTGTAAACATATTTGAGATTTTTTCTCATATTTGTCAATTCACAATTATTTTCTTACTTTTTGCTTTTATAAAGAAATAGCTATAATTATGCCATCAACAAAAAACGGAGCTCCCTGAATATTATCCTCCCTGGGAGCCACCAGTTTCCCGCTTGAGAGCCACCCCGAACACAAGATGTAGTAATACTGCTCCTGTCACTTAGAGATACAACAGAAGCAGTATTAGGTATAGCTTGTTCAGATGATTATGATTCTATCTCGTCAACAAGCTTCTTAAGCTTCCTTGAATTATGCAGCTTCCTCAGTTTTGTTTCATTTGTGGAGATTTCATAGGCATTATGGATGATCCTGTCCATGATGGAATTCGCCTGTGTCCCTCTGCCCAGCTGGTTATAGCATTCATCTACATGATATTGCCCAACAAAGATGGTAGAATTATTTCCGCTGCGTTGTTCAAACAGTTCATAGAGGTTCTTCGCATCTTTTTCGGTAAGTTTATAATTCAGCCATTCATCAAGGATAAGGATCTGATAGTTGCCGATTCTTTTCCTGTATTTCGTCAATTCCCGGAGGTTATCACTCTGATTTTCAAAGTTGCGCATCAGGTCAGGCATCCTGATATATAAAACCCTGTAAGTCTGTCTGCACGCTTCTGACCTTTGTCTTCTTAAACATAAAAAGACCTCCTTATAGACTATTTGTTGATACTGCATTTGCAGTTCTCCAAGAACAACTATAAGAAGATTTCTAGTGAAATCAAATATATATATGCCACAATATGTTGTGGTGGCTCTGAAAGCGGAAAATATTATTTCCGGGTGGCTCTCAAGCGGGAAACTGGTGGCTCCCAAGGAGGATAATATTCATATACCCGGCTTTTTCAATCACTTTCCAAGAGGGTACATTTTCATTCCTCACAGTAGCGATGATTCTTTTTGCATTATAATGTTTTAGAAAATATTCGGTATATGCTTTAACCGCTTCGTGATATTGTTTTGTTTCCGCAGACAGGGCAGCATACCCATTCTGTTATCACTTTATAATTTTGACAGACATTCTATAAACTCCTTTGGTTTTTCAATATGAATACCATGCCCACAACCAAAACGGATGATATTACAATCAGAAATTAGCTCCGAAACCTTTTTCAGGTCATCTCCACTTAATGCTGCCATTAAAATACTGTTTTCACTAATATTGGTTTGAGTCTTCATGAAGATTGTTTTACATTTGATATTTCTCAATATTTCTTCATGCAGTATCCCACAATGAGAACTGCCGTTATAAAAGTTCTCTCCAAACAATGGGTCATAATTGTTCATGCCCCTAAAGCCGCTAAATGCGGCTTTAGGCCAGAACATCACCTTTAGATTTCTGTCTGGGTGCTTCTTTCGGTACTTTGTCGCCATTCCTATCATCTTTGGCTTCACTTGTTCCCGTGATTGTGAAGAAAAAACGGTGGGTCTTCCAAAATCAGATAGTTGCAAAATTCCGTACTGGAAGCAATATAAGCTGCAATCAATCCGCCAGATGAATGTCCTAAGAGGAAAACTTTCTCCATGTCCATAGCAATCTATAGAATAAATATGGTAGCTCTTAGATAATTGCTCCAATACATTTTCAAAACTTACAGCATCCACTCCCTGCGCATGAATAAGGATTAAAGGTTGCAAATTATTTTTTATTTGATAGTAATTAAGCTGTATATTCTGTTTCTGATAAAGTTTGTTCGCAACCATAGTTATTTCCCTATCATATATCGGTTTTTTAGCTCCTCATACCCATCTGTACCACTCCGCTGATAAATTCTTCGTCCCATTCTAAATAGGAAGTGACAAGCATAGTCGCTATACCATGAACATATATCCACATTTCCAGATGGAATAAATACGCTGATTCTTCATCAAGACCTAATATTTGCTGAACCGATTTCGAAAGCTGTTTAAGTTCCTCTTTGGCAAAACGGATATATGCCATACCGCTTGCTTTATAGGGTGGGTATTTTCTGCTTTTCATATCCTCATTTTCTAATTTCGTTTCCTCACTTACCAAGCACATAATCGATCGCTGACAGATACCCTTCCAGTCCTTTGCCGTATATCTGTTTATCACAGGCCGGTGCGGTCACAGATACTTTCCGGAAGTCTTCGCGCTCCATAATATTCGAAATATGAATCTCAACTTTGGGCACCGTAATGCTTGCGAGCGCATCATGAATGGCATAACTGTAATGGGTATATGCCCCGGGATTGATGACGATGCCCTGCGTGCCGTCAAAATAGGCATCCTGGATCCTGTCGATGATCGCTCCCTCATGATTGCTCTGGAAGACTTCTATCGTACAGCCTTCTTTCTCCCCTTTATCGGCTATCATCTGTAAAAGATAGTCATAGTCCTGCGTCCCGTATATATTTTTTTCCCGGATTCCCAGAAAATTCAGATTCGGTCCGTTGATTACCAGTATTTTCATTTATTATCCATGCTCCTTTCTTCGCTTCTCCCAATTTGCAGGCAGTTGAAAGCTTCGTTTTCACAGCCGGTTTTACAGCCGTCTGTTTTCTTCCTATTCAGACACTGCCTTCTCGATCTCGTCCAAAATAGTATCAAAATCTTTATGGTCTACATCGATGACGATATCGGCAGCCTTTTCATATACGCTCACCCGTTCCTTCAATAACTTTCGTATTTTTTCTTTCGGGTTTTCTCCCTGTAAAAGCGGCCTTGACGTATCATGTTTTACCCGTTCATAAATTGTTTCCGCTTCGGCACGCAGATAGACGACCGTACCCAGCTTTTTAAGAAGCGCGTGATTTTCTTCCCGTATCGGCAGACCGCCGCCTGTGGAAATGATCTTATGTTTCATCGTCCGCAGCAGTTTCTTTAAACACGCCGTTTCCAGCTCCCTGAAATAGTTTTCGCCATCCGCGGCAAAAATCTCGGAAATTGTCCTGCCCTCTTCCTTTTCTATCAGTTTATCCGTATCTTCCATAGCCCGGCGCAGACGGTAAGAAAGCCTGATGCCTACCGTAGACTTGCCGCTTCCCATGAAACCGATCAGAATAATATTGTCCATCATGGTATCCTCTTTATGTTTTCTCTTTGTACTTTTCCTATTCAGTCCGCCGTTTCCAGGCTGTCCTCCGTTACAGACCCATGGCGTAGCGCAGTTTATCATAAACAAGCGCGGCTCTCTCTTCGGTGATCTTAACCTGATTCCAGAGTTCATAGGCATCGATTCCCTGATAAAGCAGCATCTTCAGTCCATTATAAGACTTTCCTCCCGCCTCTGTCACCAACTTCATGAATCTGGTCGTAAACGGTTTGTAGATCAGATCGAATCCGGTATGTATCTTCTTGTAAAATGCCGCATCTTCTATGACTGCATCCTCATCATGCGGCGAGAGACCGACCGAAGTGCCCTGAATAGCCAGAAATTTTTGGTCCGGCAGTTTCGGATGGTCGGAAAGCAGCATCGGGTGCACCAGTTTCCTTCCGAATGCGCCGTTTACCTCATCTGCAACCTGTACGGCCTTGTCCATCGAGCGATTCAGCAAATACACTCCCGACGCATTTTTCGCACCGCATAGAAAAGCTGCCGACCTTGCCGCGCCGCCCGCTCCAAGAAGAATGATCTCTTCTCCCTCTAAACGGATCCCTTCGCTTAACATGGCACGGTAAAGACCGTTCACATCCGTATTATATCCTTTATAGCCGCCATGCGTGCGGACCAATGTATTGACCGCCCCTATCCGGGCCGCCAGTTCGTCTGTTTCCACAAGTGCGTCCATCACTTCACTTTTATAGGGGACCGTTACGTTCAGTCCGAGTATGTCCAGGGCATAGGCTCCCCGCACTGCTTCCGCCACCCTGCCCGCTTCTACGGGAAACGGAACATAGACCAGATTGTGTCCGCATTCCTCCGCCAATGTGTTATGAATGACCGGCGACAAGGTATGTTCTACCGGATTGCCGATCAGTCCGCATGTTCTTGTTTTCCCATTAATCATATCGTTCCTCCAAACTGTGCCAGTCGATATTGTTGTCCGGTATCTCGATCATACGATCCGCGATATCATAATATTCTCCGGCACTGATCTCTTTTTTGACGAAACGGCTGCTATCTGCCATATTGTATGATCTGCCGTATTCTCCGTTGTCCGGATCGATCTGATGAGCAGTTCTTCGCAGCCAGCGCCCGTAACATTCAAAAAAGCATAGAGCGGGTTTCCGGGACAAAGACCGCCTGATTTTCCTGCCGCAGCGCCTGTTCGTCCGCAAGATCTGACACACTTGTCATACACTGCGGCGGTTCTGCTCCATATCCGCCGCATCCGCTGAAAAATATTGCGGAAGCGGAAAACATTGTGCATAATACCGCTGTTTTCTTTACCAGTCTGCTTCTATGGATGAATCCCGGCATGTTTTCCCCTTTTGTTTTATCTTTACATGATCCTCATTTTACCATTCTCTTTTATTTTCCGCTGCCTGTTTTTTCTGATAAAAAAATAAAACGATCTTCTCCAGAAACCTTTTCAATACAATCTGGATCTCTTCTTTGGGATGGATCGGTTTCACGAGGTATGTTCTGATCCCTGCCTTTTTCGCTCCCCAGACATCCGTAAAAAGCTGGTCTCCGACAAACAGCGTATTCTCCGGCGTCGTCTTCATCTCCTGCATTGCTCTTTGATAACTTTCCGGAAACGGCTTATTGGCTTTAAAAATATAGCCGGTCTTTACTTTGTCGTTAAAGGTCTTTACCCGCGGCTCTTTATTATTCGATAAAAGCATGCTCCGAAAGCCGATGCGCCGCAGTCTTTCAAACAGCGCAATGCTTCTTTCATCCGCCGGTGCGCCATGCGGCACTAACGTATTATCAATATCAAAAATAATTCCCCGGTATCCCTGCTCATACAGTTTTTCATAATCGATTCCGTATGCCGAGTCCAGATACACATCCGGATAAAAACGTTCCAACATCAATCTCTCTCCTATCCAAAAACACCCTGCGTCTGCGCAAGGTGTAAAATGTTTTCCGATATTTTATAAGTTTTTTACAATATGATTATATCTTGCCGTAAAGATCATTTTAACAATCGTACTGCAAAGCATGAGCAGAATATCCCAGAACAAAAACATATACGCATTCTGTGTAAATGCCTCATACCACGTCACACCGCTCCATATCTTGCCGCCGAAAAAAATAAACAGCAGCAGCAATAATGCAATTATCATAAAAAACCAACGAAAACCATTGGCTATTGTCATCGGCACACTGGCCTTTGCAACGATTTCTTTTTGCTCATTCGTCATAGTTTACACTAATTCCTGCGCCTTTCTCTCAATCTGCGGTATTGGCTGCCAAAACACATCTCTTATCCGATACTGACATCGGATGTGTCAAGCACCTTCTTAAGCTCATCCATAAACGTATTGATATCCTTAAATTCGCGGTAAACCGACGCGAATCTGACATAAGCAACCGCTTCCAAATCCTTTAACTTGTTCATGACAAGCTCTCCGATCACCTGGCTCGGAATCTCTTTTTCTTCTCTGTTGAAAATTTCTGTCTCCACCTCGTCGATCAGCTGATTGATCCGGTTGGCGCTGATGGGTCTTTTGTGACATGCACGCAGTACGCCGGCTTCTATCTTACTCCTGTCATATGTCTCTCTGTTATTGTCCTTTTTAATAATGATGAGCGGAATCGTCTCCACTTTCTCATATGTCGTAAAACGCTTTTCACACTCGTCGCAGACGCGTCTTCTTCTGATCGAATTATTTTCCTCTGCCGGCCTGCTGTCGATCACTCTCGTATTCTCATGACCACAAAATGGACATTTCATCCCGTATCCCCCTGCTCATAAATTCTTCTATCCCTTCCAATATTATCACATAATAAAATTATTATGTCAACCCGAAAGTTTGCTCCCTGCTCACACCATCATCCCTTCCTGCAGATATCCACGATAATGATATCCGGCCCGATCTGCTTAATGTCTTTATAGCAGATCACATAATCCGGCTCATTACAGAAAAGGCTGTACAATTTATTATTCCCGGACACGATCAGCTTAAAAATCTGTCCCGTGCACTCATCAAATTCAAAATCCGTTACCCTGCCAAGTTTCTGGCAGTTTTTCAGATTAATGACCTCTTTTTTCTTAAAATCCGAAAACAGCATACGATTTCAGCTACTTTCCCCTTTTTATTATTAAATGCAATAAGGGCAAAACCGTTCCTAATCAACGGAAACATACTTCTTGAAAATATAGCCTGTACTGCCGTCTTCCAGCCTGATGATATACCAGTTGTCGTCTTCCGCCGTGCCGGTATATTCATAAGTTTCCCCTTCTTTGGCAACCTTTATGACGTTGCTGCCCTGCGTAGTCGGGTTATCCCGCACATTCACATTGGAAACGATCGTCAGTGTGCCGGCCGTCGAAGGTTCGCTCCCGTCTCCCTGTATTTCCGTATCCGGCGTACCATCTGCAGAAACATCATTCTCCTGCTGCGCTTCCCCATCGGCTGTCCCGTTACCGGCTTCTTCGTCACCCGTCTGTTTCGTATTTTCTCCATAATCAGTTGTCGGCTGTTTTCTGACAAGTGTAAAGATCAAAAAAGCGGCGACTGCAATGATCAAAAAGGCCGCACAAACCGACACGATTGTCATAATATTGCTCTCATCATCCTCTTCGTCGTCTTCATCCCAATCTTCTTCCCACTCCTCATAGGCCCTTTTCCTTACAGGCGCAGAACGCTCTGCTCTCCTGAGTTCGGGCGCGGGTACTGCTTTTCCGGGCCGGCGCTCTTCATATTCGGAATCCCTGAAATCTCCGGCCCTTCTGCGCTCATCCGTCCCGGCGGTCCGCACAGGCTTCGGCGGTCTTCGCATGCCGTCATCGGATTTTGACGCCGCTTTTTCCTTTCTTTGCGCTTTCCCGGCAGAACCTGCCTCCTGTCTGTCCTTATCGGATATACGCATTTCCCGTTCTGTTACGGACAAAATATTCTGTTCTATATCTGCGATCGGTATTTCCTCTGTTTCCGATTCTTTTACAAATACTTTGGCTTCGTCAAAATCTTCTCCATCCGCGATCATTCTGCCGCATTTAGGACAAAATTTTGTGCCCTCCCGCAAAGCCGCGCCACATTCGGGACAGCTTTTTTTCATTTCCACTTTAGAACCGCACTGTACGCAGAATTTATCTGTCTCAAGCAGACTGGCCCCGCATTTTTTACACTTCATGGTCTGTCACCTCATTTGTTTTCATTATGAATAATATATCAAATATATGTCTTTTTGTAAAATATTTCCCATTGCTCCATGAATAATTCCCGCGCATTCGCACATCCTTTTTAGAAAGAGAAAACAGGAAAAAGGAGCACGTAAATTATGGTTCAGGGAAAAGTTGAAATCTGCGGTGTCAATACGGCCAAACTGCCGTTATTAAAAAATGCGGAAAAAGAAGAACTTTTTAAGAAGATCGGAGATGGAGACGATGCCGCCAGAAAAGAATATATCAAAGGAAATCTGCGCCTTGTCTTAAGCGTAATCAAACGCTTTCACTCCAGCAATGAAAACGTGGACGACCTTTTTCAGATCGGCTGTATCGGTCTGATCAAAGCAATCGATAATTTTGACGCCAGCCTGAATGTAAAGTTTTCTACCTACGCCGTACCGATGATCATCGGTGAGATCCGCCGCTATCTGCGGGATATGGGGAGTATCAGAGTCTCCCGTTCTTTAAAAGATACCGCCTATAAAGCCATTTATGCCAAAGAAAATCTGACAAGAAAAAATGCACAGGAACCTACCATGAACGAAATCGCCGCAGAGATCGGCATTCCGCAGGAAGATATCGTCTATGCCTTAGATGCGATCCAAAGTCCGATGAGTCTGTACGAACCGATCTATACCGACGGCGGCGATACGCTCTATGTCATGGACCAGATCAGCGATAAGAAAAATAAAGAAGAGATATGGGTTGAACATATCTCTTTGAGCGAAGCGATGAAAAAACTTTCCAAACGGGAATACGAGATCATCTCTCTGCGTTTCTTCGAAGGAAAAACCCAGATGGAAGTTGCGGAAAAGATCGGCATCTCACAGGCCCAGGTCTCCCGCCTGGAAAAAAATGCCCTGAAAACCATGCGCAATTATCTGACGGCCTAAAATATATCCGGCCGTCATATGGTTTTTCCATCCTTTTTAATCCTTTACGGATTGCATCTTTTGCAGGGCACATATCCTTTAGCCATAACACTGTCCCTGCTCTCCGACGTATCCTGTCTGTTGGCCGTCGGCAGAGAACCGCAGGAAGGTTTATGGAACTTCTTCGTCTTCGTATTAAGGACATAGGTGATTTCCGTATTAACCGCCTGATCTGTCTCCGGCGCAGCTTCCGTTACCGCTGAAGAAGTTTCCTTATTCTGGTCTTTCTGATCGTTCGTATTTTCCTTTGCCTGTGTAACGGCCGGGCTTCCCGTCGGTTCTCCCGGCTTCCATGTCTCCGAGGCAGGAACGTTGAAGGTGATGTTTTTGCCATCCGATGAAGCGATGATCGTACCATCTTCATCCGTCCGATATACTTTGACGCCGTTTGTCCGGAAAGTATTCAGTGTTTCGGCATGCGGATGTCCGTATGAATTGCCCTCTGCACAGCTTATCACCGCATAAGCGGGATCGACCGCTTCAAAGAAATCCCGGGAAGTCGAATATTTGCTCCCGTGATGCCCTGCCTTATAAACATCTGCGGAAATATCAATTCCGCTGTTCAAAATATCATTCTCCGCATCTTCTCCCGCATCCCCGGTAAAAAGAAACGTAGTGTTTCCGTTTTTTACAAGCAGTGCGATAGAAGCGTCATTCGGATTATCATAGGTATCGTTTGGCGCCAAAACGGTTATTTCAGCCGTTCCAAGAGTATACTGTTCACCTGTTTCCGGCGTAGAATACGAAAGTTCTTTGTCGTCTAAGGCCTGTATCAGCTTTTGATATGTTTTGTTGTCTTTTTCATAATTGGATAGGAATACTTTATCGATGGCAAATTTCGTAATAACGACCGGCGCACCGCCGATATGGTCGGCATCGGGATGCGTCAGCACAAGATAATCCAGTTTCTTAATATTCTGCTTTTGCAGATAATTCTGAATCGCTGTTCCCCTGGAATCGTCTCCTGCATCGATCAGCATCGCATGTCCGCCGCATGTGATCAGAGCGGCATCGCCCTGTCCCACGTCGATAAAATGGACTTCCATTTTATTCGGACCGGCTGCAGAAGAAGTGGTCTGCGTATAAGAAAAACCGCTTATCAGAACAGTGAAAAGAAAAACAATAGGCAAGATGCGTCTATACAGTTTCTTCATAGGAATCCCCCCGGTCATGCATTCTTCTTTTATTTCAAAGGACCTTATTTGATCCCGCTCAGATTCGCAATATCATAAGATAACGTAATATCTCTTTTTCCATACAGCTTGAAGTAATTCTGTACGATCCTGTCGGTCACGGTCCGGATATCCTCTCTTTCGGCTCCGAGCAGTATAACCAGAAACTGCGAACTGCTGTACCTTGTTCCTACATCCACACCGCGTAAAGATTTGACGATCGCCTGTTCCATGCACTGCATCGCCTGCTCCATCTGGTCCAGACGGATATCGCTGCCATCCGCCGAATACAATGTAAAAAGGATCAGCTGTACCGCCTGCTTATTCCGCTGCGAGAAATGCAGCACAAAATCATAGACACGTCCGAATTCCTCATAATCGATCCGGAATGCACCCTCATAGGACTGTCTGTTTTCTACCATATCAACTAATCTATGCAGATCCGCCCTGGACTGTTCGAGCGTCTTAGCCATGCTCGCACTCTGATAAAACAGATATCTCTCATCTCCCTCACTCAGTTTCGTATGGTATAACGCCTTGTCCGCTTTCCGCAAAAGCTCCGAAAAATTCCCGCCGTCGAATCCGAAAAGACTGATGCCTATGGAAAGGGAGATGCTCTGCATAATATGATTTTCCTTCTTTTTTTCCTCAAAAAACGCAAGGATCTGTTCGGCCTTTACGGACGCCTCTTTCTGCCCGGTAATCCCCTCCACATAATAAAGGAATTCGTCCCCGCCCATTCGGCAGACAATGTCTTTCTCGGAGACATCCTTTAACATATCGGCAACCAGTTTCAGCACATAATCGCCCGCCAGATGTCCATACTCTTCGTTCACCTGTTTAAAATTATTCAGATCGATCATCATAAAGCAGCCGCTTCCGTTACGCAGACTTTCCGTAATCTCTTTTTCTCCCTGCTGCCTGCCGAGCAGTCCTGTCAGATAGTCTAACTTGGAATCCAACCCTGTCTCTTCTCTGGTGACGCCGCCGTATATTTTGTCGCTGTTAAAGATCGGCATGACCATATCCTCTTCCGGGATATTCTGCTGCATACTGCCTTCTTCCAGCAGTTCCATAAACTGATCGACCAGATAGGGATCAAACTGCGTCCCCCTTCCTCTGATCAGTTCCTGCCTGACCATGGCATCCTGCAGTCTTTTCCGGTATACGCGGTTGCTTGTCATTGCATCATAGGAATCCACGATCCCGATCAGTCTCGCAACAAGCGGAATATCTTCCCCTTTCAGTCCATCCGGATACCCTTTGCCATCATAGCGTTCATGATGGTATTTCGCACCGATATTGACATTCGGAAACATTTTGATGTCTTTTAAGATTTCCGCTCCCATAATCGTATGGTTCTTGATCAGATCAAACTCCACGTTCGTCAGTTTAAACGGTTTATTCAAAACGGAATCGGGCACTCCGATCTTCCCGATATCATGTAAAAGCGCCACGTAATGTATGTTCTGGATATCCTCCTCCGACCAGCCGATTTTTCTGGCCAGTGTCTCCGAATAGTACGCCACCCTGAGAGAATGTCCTTTCGTATAATCGTCTTTTGCATCGATCGTATTGGCCACCGTCGTTATGGCCTGTATTGTAATAAGCTCTACTTCTCTGGTTTTCTCTTCCAGGCGCTTTTGCAGATCCCGCCTGTAGCCATCGAGCTCTATCGTACGCTGGATACGGTTTAACATGATTCTGGGGTCAAACGGTTTGGTAATAAAATCATGTGCGCCTACGCGGAAACATTCCGCTTCCGTCTCGGTCTTTCTGTCCGCTGTCAGGAATATGACCGGTATCTTACGCCACTCCGTATCTTCCTGCAGCATCTGCATCACTTCAAAGCCGCCGATTTCCGGCATAAAAATATCAAGCAGTATCAGATCCGGCGTATACTGCCTCAAATATTTGAAAGCCTGTTTTCCGGAATTGACTCCCACCACTTTATATTCTTCCTTCAAAAGCTGCTGCGCCGTCACCAGATTCATCCTGTCGTCGTCTACCATTAGGATCGTCTTCTTTATTTCCATACCCCGTTCCCCGCTATCATAGGTTCTTTGTTACATACCCCATAAGATTATTATACTTTTTTCTAATATAAAAAGCAATCGAATATCTGATAATATCCGATTGCCTCTTTTCCTGATATTAGAATGAATTACGAAGCGTGTCATTCGCTGTTTATGTTTCCCGCAGGATTTCTTTTTTGAGTCTGCGCATGATCTTTTTCTCCAGTCTGGAAATATAGGACTGGGAAATACCGAGCAGCTCCGCTACTTCTTTCTGGGTCAGTTCTTTCCCATCCGCATTGCCGAGTCCGAACCGCAGGCGTATGATCGTCTGTTCCCGCTCGGAAAGTTTGGAAATTGCCTTGATCAAAAGCGTCCTTTCCACTTCATTCTCAATATCCTGATAGATGACGTCTTCATCCGTTCCCAGAATATCGGAAAGCAGCAGTTCGTTTCCATCCCAGTCCACATTGAGCGGCTCGTCGATGGACACTTCCATCTTATGTTTGCTGTTCCTCCTCAAATACATTAAAATCTCATTTTCAATGCAACGGGAAGCATAGGTCGCCAGTTTGATGTTTTTCTCCGGATTAAAGGTATTGATGGACTTTATCAGTCCGATCGTTCCGATAGAGATCAGGTCTTCTACGCCGACTCCCGTATTGTCAAATTTTTTGGCTATGTATACGACCAGACGCAGGTTGTGCTCGATCAAAAGCGCTTTGGCCTCGTCTTCAAATTCTGTTCCCAAATCCCCGATGATCTCGTTTTCCTTCTCAAGTTCCAACGGGGGCGGCAGTACCTCCGCACCGCCGATATAATGTATGTCTCCCTGCTTATGAATAAGGAATCTGGTATCCTTACGCATCATTTTAAACTGTACCTTGCCGGGAATTGCCACTTTAAAAACCATTTCTTTTCCTCCTAGTTCTCTATTAACCCAGGATGCAGTATCATCTGATAGATACTGTCTTGTGATATTCCCGTATTACAAATTGCAACAATGACCCGCCTGCAGCATATTTCATGATATGTATCTTCGATCACAAGTTCCGGCAGCTCATAGGCATCCAGTATCCCTCTTTCTTTTCCCACGCTCCGGTAAGGAATCGCATGATAACGCTGCGGCAGGAAAAAGGGCGCCATTTCTCCGGCTGCTTTCTCACTGATGATACAGACCGGCGCTCCGTTTACGGGTTCGGATAAATGATTGCCCGTATCAAGCAGCGCTTTCATATGAATCATTTTCTCCCCGACGGGAATCCTGACTTCCCGTATATCGCTTTCTTTCTCTTTTTGCATTTTCTGCAATAAAAACCGTAAAAAACGATATGCCAGAAAACCAAAAAAAGCAACGGTCCAAATACCGTAACGCCATTTCTCCGGCCATGTAAAACGTCTCTCCAGCCATAATACGACGCTTCCCATGAAAAAACCGCAGGCGGCCATAACGATACTGCTTTTTACAAGGAGCTTTAGAGGCCGGATCGCAAAGACAACACGGATCATGCCTATACTGACAGGTATCACACCACATAAAAGCCTTACCTTTAAACTCCCCGCCGGTATTGCTATGACCAGACATATCAAACCGGCTCCCGATAAAGCGCCGAGCAAAATCCTTCTATGCGTGGCAGTACATCTCAGGATTTTCCCCGTTATGGACAACAGATACAGATTCATCACAAACTGGATGAAAAAAACACTGTCAATATATAATTTGTAATACACTATCCACCTCCTGTTTTCTGATTCATTATATGAAAAAAGGGGTGATAATTTTGTCAAATTGATGGAGCATTTCCGAAATTTTTTCTGACTGAAAATGACAAAAATGTCAGCGGCTTCTAAAGAAAACGCTGACATTTGACTCTTTCTTCGATATGCTTACTTTTTCTGTAAAAATTCAGGAATCTTTAATGACTTCTCTTCCACGGAACTCCTGATATCCGTTGCGCGGTTGATTCCGTTAATGGTCTTTACGGTATCAGCCTGTCCACCGCCCTGCTGCACAGCCGGCTGTCCTCCCGGTAAAGAAGAAGGCCTGATACCAAGATTGGCCGTACCAAAGCCGACATGTCCCGTTCCGGTGCTTGTCCCTGCTGTTTTCCCCTGTAAGGAAGTCGGCGTGATATATGTAGATTTGAAGCTCAGTCCGCCTACCCCTTTCATCTGCTTCGCTTTTTCTTCAATGCCTGTGGCAATGATCGTAACATGACAGGTATCCGTCATATTGGCATCATACATAGCGCCGAAGATAATATTGACATCGTCTCCGGTCAGATCTCTGACATAATCCGCCGCATCGGAAGCGTCTGCAAGGGAAATATCTCCGGACACGTTGATGATCACGTGTGTCGCTCCGGAAATGGTCGTCTCAAGCAGAGGACTCTCAACCGCCATTTTCACGGCTTCGCTGGCCTTGTCCTCTCCTTTGCCCGCACCAATACCGATATGGGCGATTCCTTTATCCTTCATGACAGTCTGTACATCCGCAAAGTCAAGGTTGATGACCGCAGGTACATTGATCAGGTCCGTAATGCCCTGTACCGCCTGCTGCAGTACTTCATCCGCTTTTTTCAAAGCATCCGGCATGGTCGTTCTTCTGTCCACGATCTCTAACAGCTTATCATTGGGAATAACGATTAACGTGTCCACATTATCCTTGATCTTGTCGATCCCGCCGAGCGCATTTACCATACGCGCCTTCGCCTCAAAGCGAAACGGTTTGGTAACGACTCCGACCGTCAAAATCCCCATGTCCTTGGCAAGTTTGGCTACGACCGGCGCTGCTCCCGTACCGGTTCCGCCGCCCATACCGCATGTAACAAAAACCATATCCGCGCCTTTTAAAGCCGCCTCGATCTCTTCTTCACTCTCTTCCGCCGCTTTCTCGCCGATCTCCGGTTTGGCGCCTGCTCCAAGACCTTTGGTCAGTTTCTCACCGATCTGTAAAAGCTTCGGCGCTTTGCAAAGCTGTAAGGCCTGTTTATCGGTATTGATCCCGATAAAATCCACTCCGTCAATACTTTCATCAATCATTCTATTAACAGCATTATTACCCGCACCGCCAACACCAACGACTATGATCTTTGCTGCGGATTCAGCATCGTTTGTCTTAATCTCAAGCAAGGTAGTACCTCCTTTTATTACAAAATAAACTCATATAGATTATCATATAATTATTTTTTTGATTTAGCAACCCTATTTTTTCGTTTTTTGCACTTTGATGGCAAATTGGCACGAATTTCCAGCTATTCCTGTTCAAAACTCGTCAGTCTGGTATCTTCCGTATACTCCCGCATATCCAATGTCCCTTTTTTGCCTTCCAGCTTCGGCAGCATGTACTGCAGCTGCATGATCTTTTCATCGATATCGTCACACGTACCAAGCGCCGCCTTTACTTCATCGAAAACGAGCGTTACCTCGTAATCCGGAGAAAAATAGATCTTGTCCACCGGCAGCGAATACTTGTCCAATAACTGCGTAATATTCAGAATGTCCTGAAAAACCGCATTGTTTTCCACCGGCAGGGGTTTATGCAGAATGACATGATCAAACACAAGCCCCGTCACCTGCGGTATTCCCGGGGTTTTCTCCTCGGAAGACTCCACGATGATACCATCTTTGTCAAAATACATATAGCGTCCAAGATATGCCACATAACCGGCCACCGCCTTCTCATATACGGTGATCCTGATCGTGTCTTTTGCCTCAATATCCACATCCATCGTCTGGATAAAAGGAATGCCCTCGACACCTTTATCCCGATATTTTAAAGACAGGAGAAGGGAATTGTTCCCATATCTTCCATCCATGACGATGTCCATGATCTCTTCATTGGTATAATGAATGTTGCCATCCACATATACCGTGGTGATCGTATAATTCTCTATGATATAAATATAAGTAAAAGCAGCAGTTCCAAGAAGAAAGCAGCAGACCGCGGAAAGAACAGCGATCCTTTTCGTCTTGCTGAAACGGAGCTTCTGTTCTTTCTGCTTCTCTTTTGCCGCATTATTTTTGACAAGCCGCAGATTAGAGGGCTTCTTATTCACTTTTTTTACGACATTTTTGCTGCTCATACTGCTTTTTTCCTTAACCGTTGTATTCACGATAGTCGATCTTCTTACATCTGATACCGATTTCGCCAAGATCTTTGCAGATATCTTCGTATCCTCTTTCGATAAAATGCCTGTTGCACACGACAGTTGTTCCTTCGGCCGCGCTGCCGGCCAGTACCAGCGCTGCGCCGCCCCGCAGTTCCTGTGCCTGCAAAACTGCGCCATGCAGCTTCCTCCGCCCTTTTACATAGACCGTGTTGTCACGGCAGACAATATCGGCTCCCATTTTCTGAAGCTGCGGCACGATACGGAATCTGTTCTCGAAAATCGTCTCCTGCAAGACCCCTTCTCCGTCGGCGAGCGTCATGGCCGCCAAGAAAGCCGACTGCAGATCCGTAGGAAATCCGGGATAGCTGTCCGTCTGCAATAGGGGGATCATCTTTCTTCTTTCCCGGCAGGCAACCTGTATACCGTCCTCACTTTCATAAATGCGCGCGCCCATAGCGGCTGCCGCTTTAATAACAGACACGATTTGTCTGCCGGGCGCATCTTTTAAGAAAACTTCTCCGCCGCAGCATAAACATGCTGCAAGATAAGTGCCTGCCACCACTCTGTCAGATGGAATCCGATAGGAGATCGCATGCAGCTTCTTCACTCCGTGAATCAAAATTCTGTTCGTCCCTGCGCCTTCGATATCCGCGCCCGCCGTGTTCAAGAAATCACACAAAGCGGTAATCTCCGGCTCCCTTGCCGCGTTTTCAATGACCGTATCACCTTGTGCGAGCACTGCGGCCAGAAGCAGATTTTCCGTCGCTCCCACGCTGACAAACGGCAGCCTATGCACCGCTCCTGTCAGCCTTACAGCCTCCGCACTGAAACCATCTTCTTTTTCCTCGATGATAACGCCCATCTTCCGAAGTCCCTGTAAATGCAGATCGATCGGTCTTTGTCCAATGACGCATCCGCCCGGGTACTGCATGCTGACGCTGCCCGTCCGCGCAAGCAGGGCGCCAAGCAGCATAATGGAGGAACGCATCACGCTGACGGAATCCGATGGCATATCGCATCTTGACAGACACGCCGCATCGATTGTCAAAGTATGCCCTTTTCTGTTTATGGTACAGCACAAACTCTCCATCAGCCGCAGCATATGATGCACGTCGCTGATGATCGGACAATTCTTAATCTCACAAGTACCGTCTATTAAAAGAGTTGCTGCCAGAATCGGCAGCACTGCATTTTTGGAACCCTGTATTTTAATCTGGCCCTCCGGACAGTTTCCACCATATATCTGAATCGCATCCATAGCAAAACCTCAAAGCAGATAATATATGACCTACTTTATCTATATGGGAGAAATCCAAAAAAGTTCTGCCGGTATGAGCTGTGTTTATAAATCTTTCAAATGAATGCCTCTGGCTACGCTTAAAACTAAGCCTACCTCTATTAAAAGAAACATCACGGATGTACCTCCGTAGCTGATAAACGGCAGGGAGATTCCCGTATTGGGGATCGTGTTGGTTACAACGGCTATGTTCAAAATCACCTGGATTGCTATATGTCCGAGTACGCCGACGACCAAAAGAGCTCCGAACAGATCCGGCGCGTTGTTGGCAATGATCATAAACCGCCAGATCAGCATGATGAACATCAAAATAACGGCGATGGCCCCGAAAAGCCCCAGTTCTTCACAAATAATGGAAAAGATCATATCATTCTGCGCTTCCGGGATAAATCCGAGTTTCTGTTTGCTGGCTCCCAGTCCTTTCCCGAGGATACCGCCGGAACCGATCGCATATAATCCCTGCAGCGTCTGGAATCCCTTTCCGCTGGCAAACGCTTCCGGATCGAGCCAGGCAAGAATACGTGCCCCCCGGAACTCGAGTTCATCCGCACCGGATTCCGCCATTTTCACAATGATAAATACGATGAGCGCCGCGCCGGCCAGTGTTAAGAGCGCCAGGAAAATAAACCTTTTATAATCCGGACAGGATACGAACAGCATCAATACTGCGATTCCCATAACGATGATCGCGGAACTCATATTATTGGTGATCTTCCATAACATCAATGCGATCGGCACCGGTATGGCAAGCACCGTATAGAAACCTTTCCTGTCTCTGATCTTTTTCCCCATACGGCATATCATACTCGCCAGAAACAGGATCATGCAGAGCTTGGCGGCTTCTGCAGGCTGGAAAGAAACACCAGCGATATAGATCCATCTTCTCGCACCATGCGACGTACGGCCAAACGGAATGACCAGAACAATCAGCACGGCTGAAACAATATAGCCAAGTACCGCGAAACGCTCCCAGAAATGATACGGGATATTCGCCACTACCAGCATGGCTGCCAGACCCACGATCGTCGCCCAGAGCTGTTTGCGCAGATACCATGCGGAATCCCCGTCAAACTGCAGATTCGACTCATAGGAACTTGTGGAATATACCATGATCAGTCCAAATCCCAGCAGGAAAATAACAATGAATAACAGGCTGTAATCCATATAGTTAGCAGCACTATTTGATTTTCTACGTGATAAAGCTCTTTCCGCCACGCTTACGACTCCTTCAGTTGATTCACAAACTCCTTAAACGCTCTGCCTCTTACTTCATAATTCGGAAACATGCCCCAGCTCGCACAAGCCGGAGACAGCAACACGGCATCTCCTGCTGCGGCGTTTTGTACACAGATCTTAAATGCTTCCTCAAAAGTTTCGGCAAAGACGATATTCTCCACGCCGTGCTCCCGCGCACAGGCTGCGATCTTATCCCGTGTCTGCCCGATCAGGACCAGGCACTTCACTTTGTCTCCAAACGCCTCTATCCATTCGTCATACTCGCTCTGTTTATCATAACCGCCGCCGATCAGTACGGTAGGCTTCGACATAGCCTTTATCCCCTGGATCGCCGCATCGGGATTCGTCGCCTTAGAATCGTTATAATAATCCACACCGCGCTTTGTCGCTACAAATTCTATTCTATGCTCAACCGCCTTAAAAGATTTCACGGTCTTTATGATCACATCCATGGGTACGCCCATAGCATCGGACATGGCAATTGCCGCCATAACGTTTTCCGCATTACACAGGCCGACCAGATTCATTTCATGAATGTTCATCAGTCTTTCCGCCTTACCGTCACGCGCGCGGCAGATTTCTTCGCCCTCAAGATAATAGCCATTCTTTAATCTGCGGCCGGATGAAAAATACAGGACCGAGGCCGGACACCTTTCACCGAATGCCCTCGTATATTCATCTTCATAATTTAATACGCAGATATCGTCTTTTGTCTGGTTCAGGGCAATCTTTTCTTTGACTGCAACATAATTCTCCATCGTATGATGCCTGTTTAAATGATCCGGCGTTATATTCAAAACTGCCGAAACATGCGGATGAAAAGACTCTATCGTTTCTAACTGAAAACTGCTGATCTCCGCTACGGTAACGGTTTCGCCGCCGGATAACAGCGCAGTCTCTGTATAGGGATTCCCGATATTTCCCACGATAAAGACACTCTCGTAATACGCCTTCATGATCTCACCGACCAGAGAAGTCGTCGTCGTCTTCCCGTTCGTCCCGGTGATCGCGATAACATGCCCCTTTCCGAGTACGTACGCCAGTTCTATCTCTCCCCATATTCTGATCTGCCGTTTCCGCAAACCGTCCGCAAGCTGCGTATCTACCGGTACACCGGGACTGAATACAGCCAGTTCCACCGATTCCAGCACCGTTTCCGGCAAAACGCCTGTTATGATATCGGCTTTGCAGTCCGGAGAAAGTCTGCTCTGAACCTCTTCCTTAATAAGCTTCTCATTTTCATCATACAGGACCGGACAGGCTCCGACTCTGCATAAGACTTCCGCCGCTCCAATCCCGCTGATGCCGGTACCTACGATCAATACCTTTTTACCCCGCAGATCTGTCTTCATAAAATGTATCCCTCTGTTTCTATCGTTCTATATCTTATTGTCTGCCGCGCTATATCCTGCCGCCCGATCCTGCCGCATTCCGGTCAGCCGGCCGGCTCCTGCTGTATCCGCCCGCATGACGGCTACATCGCCATAAGTCCCAACAGACAAAGAAGCGCCGTCAATATGGAAAAAACAGCCACAATGCGCGTCTCCGGCCATCCGCATAACTCAAAATGATGATGGATCGGCGCCATTTTGAAAATACGCCTGCCGCCCGATAATTTAAAATAAGATACCTGTATCACTACGGACATGACTTCTATCACATAGATAAACGCTACGACTGCCAGGAAAATGGGCATCTGCATCATATACGCCGTAGCCGCTACGAAACCGCCGAGAGCAAGCGAACCGGTATCTCCCATGAAAACGCTTGCCGGATATACGTTAAACAGCAAAAATCCAAGCAGTGCGCCGACTACTGCACAAGTGACGGGTTCTATCCCGCTCTGTAAACCGATCGCAACGACCGTAAAAAACGTAGCGATCAGAACCGTGACCGAACTTGCCAGTCCATCCAGTCCATCCGTAAAATTTGCTCCGTTTACCGTACCGATCACGATAAAGAATAAGATCGGTATGTTCCAAACGCCAAAGTCCAAAAAGGTCTCCGGCAGAAACGGTACCTTCATTGCCAGGGAAACATCCGTATAATGTGTGATATAATAAGCAAATACGCCTGTTACCAGAAGCTGCAGAGCCATTTTCTGCCACGCGCGCAGTCCCATGGACCGTTTCAGAACCACTTTGATATAATCGTCCAGAAAACCGATCAGTCCGAACCCCATAGTCACAAAAAGAATCGGAATGATCTTCGGATAATCTTTTACATAAAGAATCGATGTCACTACAACGCTCATTACGATCAAAATACCGCCCATAGTCGGCGTACCGTTCTTCTTCAAATGCTCTTTCGGCCCCTCGTCTCTGACGGTCTGGCCGACTTTCAGCCGCTTTAAAAACGGAATTACGACCGGTCCCAAAACAACGCTGATCGCAAACGATATTAATACCGACATCAAAATTGTAGTATCCATCCTAATAAATATGCCCCTCTCTCAATCTGCGGCATCTGCCGCCAAAACACTGTCGGCGCCGGCACAATATCCGCAAAGTGAACTTATTCAGCCTATACACCGCAATTAACTGCCGCTCCCATCGGAGCCGCTTCTGTTATTATAATCCATCTTTTCCAAATAAGGAAGAATATTTTCAAAAAGCTGTTTTACAACCGGCGCCGCAATCTGCCCTCCGTAATAGGTCCCCTGTGGATGGGTGATAATGCAGACAGCCAGTACGGAAGGTTCATCCGCCGGGGAAAATCCGATAAAAGAAGCGATATATTTACCGCTCCCCCTCGGCAGCGTCTGGCTTGTCGCTGTTTTACCGCCGATCCGGTATCCCTCGATATAGGCGTTTTTACCGCCGCCGTTTTCAACTACCTGCTCTAACATGTAACGCATGGTTGCAGATGTTTCTTCCGATACAATATTATCTTCTACCTGCCATGTAAACGATTGGATATCCGTTCCATCCGCACTCACGGCCCGCAGTCCGAAATGAGGCGTTACGCGTCTGCCGCCGTTGACAAGGGAAGCCACAGTCACCGCAAGCTGGATCGGCGTAATCTGAAATGACTGTCCAAAAGAGATCGTCGCAAGCTCCACCTGTCCGATATTTTCTTTCTGATGCATGATCGTTTTCGCTTCTCCGGGCAGATCGATCCCGGTCTTATCCAACAGACCGAATCTTTGAAAGTATTTATAAAAGCTATCCACGCCGAGACGCAGTCCGACCGTCACAAAAACCGGATTGCAGGAATTCATCGTCGCCTGTACAAAATTCTCAGCTCCGTGCCCCGCTATTTTGTGGCATCTGATACGCCTGTCTCCCACCATAACATAACCGGGACAGCTAAACGTATCATCTACCGTAACAACGCCCTCTTCCAACGCTGCGGCAGCCGTTACGGTCTTAAAGGTGGAACCCGGCTCATAGGTGTCGTTAATACAGCCGTTGCGCCACATGGCGTTTAAAAGCTCCTGACGCTTCTCTTGGCTGAGTCCTGCCTCTTCCGCCTCATCAGGCAGCGTATAGGGATTATTCAAGTCAAATTCCGGCACATTGACCATCGCCATAAGTTCCCCGTTCTGCGGATTCATAACAATGATCGAAACACTCTTTGCCTGCTTGGTCTCCATCGTCTGAACAGCAAGCTGTGTGGCATAGCTCTGGATATTCATATCCAGACTGATATACAGATCCCTGCCGCTTATGGGTTCTATACGCTCTTCGCCGTCTTCCGAAACTTCCACCCCTTTGGCATCGGTCACTGTTAGGATCCTTCCCGCTTCCCCCTGAAGATATTCGTCATAAATGACTTCCAGACCGATAATTCCCTGATTGTCTCCTCCTGTAAAGCCAAGTACCTTGGATGCAAGGGAGTCATACGGATAATATCTCTTATAGTCTTCGTCCACTTTGACGCCGGGCAGCTCATAACTGCGGATCGCATCACCGACGGACTTATCCACATTGCTCTTTATTTTCTCGATGGAAGAATATTTTTCTACGCGCCCGCGCACATATTCTTCCGAAAGCCCCAATTCCTCCGAAAGTACTTTAATGACCGTTTCCGGATCCTCTATCTGGTTATGAATGACCGATATGGTACATACGGTCTTATTATCGGCAAGGATCTCTCCGTTTGCATCAATGATCCTTCCTCTTGCCGCCTTGATCGTGCGCTCCCTCTCGTGCAGCTCTTTCGCCTTTTCTATGTAATATTCCGACTGAAAGACCATAAGGTATACCAGTCTTCCGATAAGTACCATAAAAGCTGCCACACAGATAAACATTACCGTTACCGTTTTGTTCCGGTGGTAAGTTTTATGGATATTGTCTGATCCTCTCATCTGCAAGAAAACCCCATAAAAAGGTATTAATATAATTTATTACCGTTTTTATGAGGTTATTCGTGAAAACTTCATCTTATGGTCCGATGTTATCATCTTCCTGACCGGTCTCTTTCGGTGGTTCTCCAACGCCGCCCGCAACAGGATCGCCCTCTTCATTAGATACCAGGCCGTCGTCGTTTACTACGCCTCCTGTCTCCGGATCGATCAGATATCCCGTATCAGGATCTTTCAGATAACCGGTTTCGGGATCGAGCGGGAATGTCTTCCATACCTGCCTGTCGACATCTCCTTCGGAACCTTCGCTTCCTTCCCCGCCATCAATGGCGCCTCCTTCTTCGCTGCCTTCTTCCCCTTCAGCGCCTTCGGGGTCTTCCTCTTGCGTTTCTATCTGCTGCATACCGGACTGTATCTTAAATTCTTCCAGCTCTTCCATTTCTTTCTCGGTCAGTTCTTCGGTCATGAAAATATTCAGATAAGGCAGCACTTCCGTCAATATATTACGTACAATTCCGGTGGCATATTTCGCATCATCCTGCGGGGATGCATTCGGCCTGTCCACAACGACATAGATAGCGATCTGCGGATCATCCGCCGGTGCATATCCCAAAAATGACACGACATATTCCTTGTTTCCGCGGGGAAGGGTCTCCGCCGTTCCCGTCTTGCCGCCGATCATATAACCGGCCGGTCTTGCCGTATGTCCGGTTCCGTTCTCTCCACTCACGACCAGATTACAATATTCCAGTATCTTTTCGCTTGTAGACTGTGAGATCGTCTGTTTTAACAGACGCGGCGTTATATTCTCAACCACCGCTCCATCCGCTGTCATGATCCTGCTGACCACATGCGGTTCATAATAGTAACCGCCGTTGATCAGGGAACAAAATCCCGTAATCATCTGGATCATGGAGGCATTAAACCCCTGTCCGAAAGAACAGGTCGCAAGCTCCGTCTGACGGATATTGTCTTTATTGTATACGAGCGCGGCCGTTCTCGATTCTCCAGCCAGATCGATATTCGTCTTTAACCCGAAACCGAACAGGTGCTGATAATCCACAAACCGGTCTTTTCCCATTTTAAACGCCACGTTCATCAGCACAACATTGCAGGAACGCTCAATTCCTTCCGCCACGGAAAGATTCCCGTCGCCATAGATCTGGTGGCATTTGATCTTATAATCCCCTACTTCCAGCCGTCCCTCGCAGTTATACTTTTCATCGCCGGTAATGGCTCCGCATTCAAGCGCCCCGGCCACGGTAAAGGGTTTTGCTACAGATCCCGGTTCATAGGTATCCACGATGCAGAAGTTCTTCCACAGAGCATCCAGATGCCTGTACATCTCTTCGTCATTCATGGCCTTGATCTTCTCCGCCGTCAGATATTCGCCTGTTTTCTGGCTCTTATCGTCAAGTTCCGGCATACCGATCAGATTACTGATATTTCTCGTATCATTCAGATCATAAACCGGATAGCTTGCCATGGCAATGATGTTGCCGGTATTTACCTCCATCATGATGCAGCCGATATTATTGGCGCCGTTGCCTTCCCTGACATTGTCTTTGAACTTTTCATTGAATTCTTTCAGATATTTTTCCACAATGCTCTGAATATTGGCATCGATCGTTGTCTGGATATTATAGCCGTCTTTGGCCGGAATGGTCGTTCTCTGCAAATTCGAGTCGTCATTCAGATAACCGTACTGGCGGCCGTTCGTACCGCTCAGGATATCGTTATAATATTCCTCAAGGCCGTACTGTCCTTCGTTGTCGCTTCTTGTGAAACCGATGACGTCACAGGCCAGAGAACCGTTCGGATACTCTCTTTTATATTCATCTTCAAACCAGATGCCTTTGATCTTGGAGCCGTTTTCTTCATCCTTCTGCAGTTCTTTAAATTTTTCGACCTTTTCGTAATCAAGGCGCTTGGCCAGAACGCAATAGGATGATTTCGGATGCGACGCTATGTACTCTCTGACTTCGGTAATATCGATACCGAATGCGCTGTGCAGCGCGTTCAGCGTAGGTTCCAGATTACTCTCATCATCCATAAGCACTTTCGTATCCAGAATAACGTTGTAAACCTTATTGCTGATCGCCAGTATCGTACCGTTCGCATCCAGAATTTCTCCACGCTTAAAAGGTATTGTCACAGAGTCGTATTCCTGTTGTGACAATACCTGCTTTTTGTAGTCATTTCCCTTATCTCGATTGATCAGGATCAGTCTGATGCTCAAGCCGACAAAAGCCGTCAGTACGCACCCAAAAAGTACCAAAAGCTTTTTCTGCATTTTAACCGTAAATCTGTTTCCCTGGTTTCTTCTCATGTTCCACTCTCCACCCGGTGGCCGCGGACTTATTCCGGAATCGGAGCAAGCTGTTTCACATAATCGCTGCTCTCACTCTCATAAGTCACGATCTGTCCCTCTTCGGCATACTTCATGCCAAGCTCCTGAATCGCAATTCTTCTGACCTCTTCCAAGTCTATACTACTTGTTATTCTATTATATTCTTCGTCATTTGCAATCCTTAAATCATTCAAATTATTTTCCAATTTGGAAATATTTTCAATGCTGTGTGTAATGTCCGACTGTAATCTGATATAACCGATCAGGATCCAGGCAGTTGTCATGAGTGCAACACTTAAGAACAAAACATATCCGGCACTCATATGCTCTGCTTTTTCTCTGTTTTTTCTTGCCGTATTGCTTAATTTTTTCTTCGGCTGTCTTTCTATCTCTCTTGCAATATCCAGTTTTCTGACCGTACTGCCCTGCACATAATAACCGTTTCCAGCCTGTCTGCCGGGTTGTACGCTGCGTCCGGATACTCTTCTTTGCACTGAAGCCATACAATAACCATGCCTTTCTCTCAGCCTGCCATCTTTCATGCGGACAAAATCCGCTGTGCGCAGGCACAATTATCAGTTACTGCTCCGCTCAAATACTCTGAGCTTTGCACTTTTCGCCCTTTTGTTCTTTTCGATTTCTTCTTCGGATGGCAGAATCGGTTTCCTGGAGATTACTTTTCCTTTCGATACTCTGCCGCATGTACATACCGGAAATTCCGGCGGGCAGATACATGGATTTTCATTTGTTTTAAAAGCCGATTTTACGATCCTGTCTTCCAGAGAATGAAAGGTAATAATACAGATCCTGCCGCCCGGAAGCAGCATATCGATAAAATCATCAAGCGAGTCCTTCAACACTTCCAATTCTCTGTTGCAGGCGATCCGCAGCGCCTGAAAAGTCCGTTTGGAGGGATGTCCCCCTCCCTGTCTCATCTTCGCCGGAATTGCCGCTTTTATGATATCGTTTAATTCTCCCGTCGTCTCTATAGGCTTGTCCGTTCTGGCCTTCACGATATGTTTGGCAATGTTTTTGGAAAACTGCTCTTCACCGTAATCTCTGATGATTCTGTAAAGCTCCATCTCCGGATATGCATTTACGATATCTCTGGCCGTCAGGGCCTGTCTTGTATCCATGCGCATGTCAAGCGCCGCATCATTTTGATAGGAAAATCCTCTTTCGGCATTATCAAGCTGGTAAGAGGAAACTCCCAGATCCAATACAATGCCGTCTACCTTTTCGATACCGATGTTTCTTAGTACATTCCGGGCATTGCAGTAATTGTCTCTGATGATCGTTACCCTGTCGCCAAATACTTCCAGACGCTTTCCCGCTGCCGCAACAGCTTCTTCGTCCTGATCAATGCCTATCAGTCTGCCTTTTTCCGACAATTTGGAGGCGGTAGCGTAAGAATGTCCACCGCCTCCAAGTGTGCCGTCTATGTAGATTCCGTCGGGTTTCACCCGCAGATTCTCTATTGTCTCTTCTAAAAGAACCGATGTATGTTTAAATTCCATCCTGTTTCCTATGTCTTTCTAAATGCCGAGTCCGAGCTCAGCCATATGTTCCGCTATCTCATCCATATCTTCATAAGAAGCCATTCCCTCAAAGCGTTCTCTGCTCCATATCTCTATTCTGCTCGCCACGCCGATCAAAACGACATCCTTATTTAACTGTGCAAATTCTCTCAGTACATTAGGCACCAGGATTCTTCCCTGTTTATCTACCTCTACTTCTGCTGCTCCCGCCAGAAAAAAACGTACGAATTTTCTGGCATCTTTATTGGTAAGCGGCAAGGATCTCAGTTTTTCTTCGAATACAGTCCACTCTGTGTTGTCATACACAAACAGACAGCCATCCAACCCTTTTGTCACCACGAAGACGTCTCCCAACGCTTCCCGGAACTTAGATGGAACGATCAGCCTGCCTTTTGCATCAATTGTGTGATTGTATTCTCCCATAAACATCTATCAATCACCTGCCATCAAGCGTCTGCCACGGTCCATGTTCAAAGAAGTCGTGCGGAATAAATTCTACCACTTTAAACCACTTTGTTCCACTTTCCACCACTCTGGTTAATATTTTATAATAAAATATGGGATTTGGCAAGGGAAAATGAAGGGGTTCTTCAAAAAGTTTGTATGAGGCGCCTCTTATCTGCTTCTCCTTCGAACATTCCTCTCAACGAAAGGTGTCCTTTGACATATTGAAAGCAGTCCTCTTTTATGATATTCTGTTCTGGAGAAAACAAAGAAAAGCTTTAGACACTCAAATCCTGAAAACTTCATATTGACACATTACTTAAAGGGGGAACATTTATGACAGATTTTTTTACAAAAATGAATGAGGAATATGCGCAGAAACATTTTCCGGGTGGTTCCGTATTTGAAAGCGCAATGAAAACTGTCAAGCGCAGGAGCATCGGCGCCATCTTTTTCTTCGGCCTGTTTTTTGCCGCTGCGCTGTATGGATTGATATGGGGGATCGGCAGGACGCTTGAATTCACGTCCGACGGAAGAGATGATATGCTGAGCGTCGGCATTGTGATCTGCGGATTCTTCGGTGTGGTCATGCTGGTCTGTCTGCTCATACTGCTTTTCCTGATCAAGGGAAGCCGGAAGAAACGGAGTGATTATATTGCAGACTCCGCAAAACACAGCAAACTGCCGGTCAGTGAAATTGAAGCATTTGAACGGCAGGCAACAGCTTCTGACTGTTACATTCTGAAACTGACGGCCGGACTTGACCGGGTGCTTTCCAATGCTACGAACAAAGACGGACTGCTCACAAGAGACTATATTTATCTGGCTGACCCCGCTCAGACCGTCATGCGCGTGGATAGTCTGAAAGCTTGCTGTTTCAGTGACTATACCTACTACATTGACACCGGAAAACACCACAAGAAAATCCACTGTCTGGCAATCTGCCTTATCGCACCCGGCGGCGTAAGCGTCCTTTCGGACACCACCGAAGAAGCGGGGCGTGCCCTTATGGATCTTCTCAAACAACGAAACAATGCCATTGACACCAATGAGGGAAGAGTTCTTCCGGAAAATGAATTGGACAGTTACAAAAAAAGGATGTTGTAAAACTGAGGGATCAGGACAAAAAAGTAAGGATGTTACGACATCCTTACTTTTCCTCTGAAACGGCTTCTGTTTTCCGTATACGGCAGCGGATAATTATATCGGCGGCAGCGGATACAAGAACAAACAAAGCTGCCAGAATCTGCGATACGGGAATCGTGGTGCCGGGCATGTAAAGCTGGTCGGTTCGGATGGCTTCAATCCAGAATCTGCCAAGACCGTAACCCCCCATATAAAAAAGCCACATTTCACCGTTAAATTTTTTATATTTCCGATAGAAAAGCATCAGGAAAAGAATCAACAAGTTCCAGAGGCTTTCATACAGGAACGTGGGATGCACCTGGATATAATTCGTACCGTCCGCAATGTGCGCGGCTACGTTCGCGGTAATGTCCCTGACGCGGACGGAATCAATCGGAAGGCACATGGCAAACAGATTGTCTGTGTATTCCCCGAATACTTCACGGTTAAAGAAATTCCCCCATCTGCCTATAGCCTGCCCCAGTATGAGACCGGGCACACAGATATCCACGATCTGCAAGAAACTCTGTTTTTTGATACGGCAGTATATATACAAAGTGATAAACGCCGCTATGACGGCGCCGTAGATTGCCAGTCCGCCGTGTCGTAAATTAAAGATCTCCAGCAGATTGTCTTTATACATATCCCATTCAAAGATCACATAATAGATTCTCGCGCCGATAATGGAAAAGATCAGTTCATAGAGAATAACGTCCCATATAATATCGGGATCGACGTCTTCCTTTTTCGCTATATGCGCGGCCATGAAAACGCCGCTTAGCACGCCGAGACCGATCAATACGCCGTACAGTGCGATCTGAAACCCGAAAACAGGAAATGTTTTCGGCACATTTTCCAGATACACGCCGATATGCGGGAACGCAATGTCCGATACGTCCATAATATTATTCATATTGACACTCATGCCTTCCTTTCATTCTGTCATTTAACATAACCGCCCACGGCCTCCTTTATCTTAAACGTAGAAAGCCGACAATGCCTGTGCCCGTATTTTATACATTGAACCGGAACAGGATCACATCGCCGTCCTGCACCACATATTCTTTTCCTTCCATACCGACAAGGCCCTTTTCTCTGGCTGCTGCCAAAGATCCCTGCTCCAGCAGATCTTTATAGTTTACGACTTCTGCCTTAATAAAGCCTCTTTCAAAATCGGTATGTATCTTACCGGCTGCCTGCGGCGCTTTCGTACCAATCCTGATCGTCCATGCCCTTGTCTCGTCTTCTCCGGCTGTCAGGAAACTCATCAGTCCCAGAATGTGATAGCTTGCTTTGATCAGTTTCTGCAGTCCCGACTCTTTTAATCCAAGATCCTCCAAAAACATCGCCGTCTCTTCTTCGTCAAGTTCCGCGATCTCCTGTTCAATCTGCGCACAGATCACAAACACCTCACTGCCGTTTTCCTGTGCAAACTTTTTCACATCCGCCACGCCTGCATTGTCCGCGCCATCATCTGCCAGATCGTCTTCTGCGACATTCGCCGCAAAAATAACGGGTTTGTATGTTAAAAGGTTATAGGAAACGAGAAGCGCCAACTCGTCTTCATCTTCCGTTTCAAAAGATTTCGCCAGCTTTCCGTCTTCCAGATGTACCTTTACCTTTTCCAGAAGCGAAAGCTCCTTGGCTAATGCCTTGTCCATTCTGGCGCCTTTGGACGTTTTGGCAATCCTGCGCTCCAAAATCTCCAGATCGGAAAAAATAAGCTCCAAATTAATCGTTTCAATATCGCGAAGCGGATCAACGGCGCCGTCCACATGCACGATATTGTCATCTTCAAAGCAGCGGACAACATGCACGATCGCATCCACTTCCCGGATATTGCTAAGGAACTGATTCCCAAGTCCCTCTCCTTTGGAGGCGCCTTTTACGAGTCCGGCAATATCGACAAACTCTATTGTTGCAGGCGTTACCTTTTTGGAACTGTACATGTCTCCCAACAGTTTCAGTCTTTCGTCAGGAACGGCCACGATACCGATATTGGGGTCGATCGTACAGAACGGATAATTGGCCGATTCTGCTCCGGCCTTTGTCAATGAATTGAATAATGTGCTTTTTCCGACATTGGGTAGTCCTACGATGCCTAGTTTCATTTTATCTTAATCTCCTTTGGTTTTTCTTATATTCTATAGGGTTTTTGTCTCTTATGGCTTTGGTTACGTACCAATCTACGTACCAATTTTTCTAAACTACCTTAAGAGACGCTGCAATTTTTTCGATTTCTTTGTGTTTTTCATCTTCTGTCGTGTGGACATATAGATTCATTGTGATATCGATGTTGGAATGTCCAAGTATCGTCTGCAGTAAAAATCTGTATTAGCACTCGTATGTATTTCCTGCGATTCCCCTTACAAACCTTTTCTGCTGCTCTAATGTCAGTGCTTCCTTCTTCTGTGTAGGCTTCCCAATATCAGATTTTACCATACCATTACAGGGATTTTTCATAATCACATCATTCTGATATGCGTAATCAAGCATATTAAACAATGCTATCCTTGTCTGATAAATAGCAGATATTCGATACCATTCGCCAACATAGAACCCGTCAGACCTTTGGCTTATTCCAACGCCAAGCTCCTTTCCTTTTAACTCTTTTCCCATAGTCAAAGCTCCTTTCAAAAAAGAGCCTTAATACCAAATGCTCGGCAAGCCGAGCAGTGATAGTATAGCATAGTAAGGCTCAAAAGTAAATTGCATGATTTTATATTTCCACGGTATCGCTAAGAAATCTATCAAATCCTCTACGCTTTATGAGCTTCTTCTTCCCCACATACTAATTCGGCTCTTAGTAATATTAAGTTTCTTTGCTAACGCATCCATTGTCATGTTGCTATCAGTCCGTAATTTCTTACTTCCTTCTCTATAGCACATCATTCATCCAACATTATCGTTCCCTTTTTCGCTTTTTCTCTTAGCCTCGCCATCTGCTCTCTCTCAATCTCCTGAATACTTTTCTCCGGCTTCGGCAAATCCTCTTGCATCTACGAATTTCCTGACCTCAGCAAAATCGTCAAACAAGAATAGTCGCTAATAATTACCAAAAATCTCTGCTTAATTTCTCTAACATTTCAAAATCATTTGTTCTTTTTGCCAATGGCGTTAAATTTCCATTACGCTTCTATTGTCTTTCATAAAACTCCTTTGTGTACAAACAACCGCATACCTTAGCTGCCGTATTATCTGACAGAAAAGGCAGAGACTCAAATAGTCCCTGCCTATAGAATTCAAATCACCCTCAACCCCAGTATTTATCAATCTTTAAACCATTTTATGGAGATACACGGATTTATATGAAACAGCCCCGCAAATAGCAATGCCTAGTTTCATTTTATCTTAATCTCCTTTGGGTTTTCTTATATTTCTTTTTGAAACCATCTGCTATATCGTTTTTTGCACCGCTATAGTCATGAAAGCCTGCATTTTAACAATACCACATTCTCTGAAAAACCTCTGATAAACTGTTCTTCTTCGTTTGTGCAGATAAGTTTTACTAGAATTAACAAGTCCAGCAATATAATCCAGGTTTCCGGCTCTTTCGGTATCGTCGCATATTGTTATCTGCATAATATTCCCGGCTGTTTCCGTACAATATCTTTAAATTCTTCCGTTCGGTACAGCATCCGCTTGTTCTCGTACATCCTGTCGTCGGCAATCGTTAAAAGCTTATTCATACTCTCACTGTCGTCGACGCGCCACACACTGCCAATCGCCATCGGTGCGTTTTTGTCCCGCATCTCCCATTTCAACAGTTCAATTCTTTTCTCCAGCTCCTGTTCCGTCATGCCGCTGCACAGGGCAAGGAACTCATCGCCGCCCACCCGGAAAAGCATATAATCCCCGAAGACCTTTTTCATGCACTCACTGGCACGGATCAGAAGTTTATCACCTTCCAGATGTCCCAGCGTATCATTTGCCTTCTTAAGTCCCATCACATCACAGTACACAATGGCAATGCTTTCCTGCCGGTTTATCCTTTTCATATAATCCTGCACCGCATGACGGTTGCCAATCCCCGTAAGCTGATCTTCGAAACACAGTTCTTCCAGCCGGCGCACATGGTTCCTTCTGTGAAGCAGCGCCACAATAAAGTGTCCCAGAATATGAAACAGCGTCGTGATATTCCCCAAAAAACGCTCCGGCGGATTGTCTACCCCGTAAAAACCTATAATTTTCCCCTCATTGATAAGAGGACTCACTGCAAGCGACCTGATATCCTGCGGTTTCAAATATTCATACATCTGTACGTCGCTGTCTTTCAAATGTTCCACATTACTGATCAGGACATTCTCTCCCCTGTGAAACCGTTCATACCACATGTTCACCACTTCAACGGGAATCCCCTGCAGGTTTTCCTTCTGGGGTTCTACCCCGCTGGCGCACCATTCGTATGTATTATCACAGGTATGGTTGCCTGCTTCCTCAAAAATATAGACCCTCTCGCTGCCCAGGGACTGCCCCAGATACTCTAACAATGCAGCAATGCACTGATCCGGCGTATGCGCCGCCAGTGATATGCGCAGTCCCTCGTTGACCATAGCCTCATTGGCTTCATAATCTCTGTCCCGCTGTTCCCATGCACCCAGATCTATCGCTATCTCAAAAAAATATCGTCTGCCATTTTCCTCCAGAATCGTGTCTTTTATGGACATTCTTTTCTTAAGAATCGGTACATACCTGATCTCCTCCACAAAAAATCCCTTCTGCAGCCTGCTGCGGCTGCGCGCCGCACAGGGAAAGGAACTTCCCGCCAGTATTTCATAACACTTCTTTCCTCTTATTTCTTCCGGATTCTCTATTCCGTACAATTCCCGTGCCCGACGGTTCATATACACAAGTTCCATACTGTCGGCATCGGCAGCATAGACAAGCTCTTTCATTTCTTCATAAAATTCCCATAATGCCGCTACTCTCTGAACTGCTGTTTTCGTTTGTTCCATAAGTCCTCCCTGTCGAAAGTATATATTTGTCATTCTGTAATATTGAAAAATACAATTCATCCTCATGAAGAACAGAACACACTCCATGAGATAACAATATCAGATCGCCATAAAGCATCTGCATGGTATCATCACATCCAGCACAAAATATCCGTTATCCGTATAACACGCCATGTTCCCCGAAAGCCGCTCCACATCCTCCTGCATGGAACGCAGCCCGTATCCGTGTCCCTGTCCCTCCTTGTCCGTTTCCGGCAGTTTTCCCTGCTCTACATACCGCCCTTTCTGGCAGCGGTTCCTGATGCGGATCAACAGGTGTTCCCTGTTGTACTGCATATGCACCGACATTTCCCTGTCCTCCTGTGCAAGCGCACCAAGCTCATCGCAGGCGTTCTCCATCCCGTTTGCCAGTATCCGGCATATCTCCATATGGGGCAGGGCTTCCTCCCCTATTCTGATGTCAATCCGGCGTTTTGCATGGAGTTCCTCCAGTTTCCTGTCATAGTAAGCAGCCGTGGCATTGATGTAAGGGTTCCGGCTAAACTGTCCCCATCCGGAATCCGTCTCCTGCTCCATACCCCGCAGATAGTCTTCTGCCTTTTTTGTCTCTCCCGCCGCCAGAAGTCCTGATAAGGTTGCAGTATAACTTTTCATGTCATGCTTCATCTTCCGGATGCACTGCTGGTTTTCCAGCCGCATCTCAAGTACATTCTTCTGCTCCCGCAGCATCCGCTCGCTCTGCTGACGCCGAAAGAGCAGGATCTGGCGGTACATGGCTGTAAAAATTGTGGCATAGGTCATGGGCATCAGCGCCATGATGAGCAGGAACGCCGGAAGCTCCTGCGGTCTTTTCGTGACAACCACGGGAAAATTCGCCGTTACCGCAAGCAGGAGATAATAAAGCGCCGTCATACCGGCGAACAGTCCCCACCCTTTCGCCACGGACTCCTGTAATTCCCTGTAAGGTTTGCGCAGATAACGGTACGCCGCCCATTCCACAAGCGGGAACAGCACGAGCCGTCCGACAAACATCAGGATATACCTCTGCCCGCCTAAGTAGAAATCCAGAATGTTCGTCAGTGCGATGATCCAGTAGGATACTGTGTCCGCAAGGCAGAACGTAAAGAAGAACTGCCCCTTTTTATCCTGCGATATGAACCAGAAGAAAAGCAGGCTTGGCAGGGTACAGGTCAGAAGAAATATCTGTCCCATGAACTCCGTCCCGTACCTTACAAGCCCCGCTACATTGAACAGGGCAAGCGATCCCATAAAAACTACCGTCAGGATAACAGTGCTCCTTTTCGGGTAGCGGGAACGGTACAGCAGCATGAACAGAACCAGAATGTGGAACAACGACCACAGTATGGATAAATCCCTTAATATTGTCATTCCCATCCCACCTCCTCGAACAGAAGCTTCCGGTAGCGTTCCTGCACCGCAGCGTAATAGCGCCTTGATACCGGCACCTTCTCTCCTTTCTCCGCAAGCACAAGATCCATTCCGGCAATTTCCCTGATATGATACACATTAACGATAAAACTCTGGTGGCCCCGCAGAAACGTATCCCCGCAGATCTGCTGCTCCAGATCACTTAACTTCCCCGTGCTCTCCTGCACCCTCCCGTCCGTGCAGTGAATAGAGAGGACATGCTCCCTGCTGCTTATATAAAGAATTTTACCGTAAGGAATGACGCCCGATGCCCTCCGCCATGAATAACCGAGTGTTTTCTCTTTATTCTTTATGAATATTTTCTCCACCTTGTCGAGCAGCTTCTCCAGTTCCTCCCTGCCAATGGGTTTTATCAGATACTGGACGGCATACAGGTCATACGCCTCCCTGTAAAAATCATTACTTGCGGAGACAAAACAGATGACCGCCGCCTCATCCCATGCACGGAGCTTTCCTGCCAATTCAATTCCGCTCATGGAATTTTCCATGAATATATCTAACAGGTACAGGTCAAAGTGTTTCCCGCCCTGCTCCACATCCGAAAGCAGACTTTCAGCGCTGCCATAGAGCGTTACCTCCTGTCCGGGCAGCAGTTCCCGGACGGCACAGGCATCCTGCCGACAGTCGTCACAAACTGCAATTCTCATAAATATTCTTCCCTTCTAAAGCGTAATCGTATCATCCAAATGATAGGAAACGTCTGTCTCCTTCCATGGATTCTTTTCTTCGCTTTTTCTATAGTTTCAATTCGGGTATGCCAAATGCAGAATATAATGAATATATTCTACCATACATTGTTCGATCTCCATGTGTTAATTCTGCATCCTAAGTTGTTAATTTTGTATCGAAACAAGTTTTTATGGAAATTTGTAGAATTCCTCCTGTTCTGTCAACTGGATAGTTTACAATAAACTGGACAGATTTTTTAAGGTCATATAATATAAAACCAATAAGCAAAAAACCGGGAAACGCAGTCCGCAGACTGCCATTTCCCGGCGTTTCATTATTCCATATCTTCAGCAGGCAAAAACACAAGCCCGGCAAATCTTTTTTCCTGCCTGTACTTCGGACAGTAGAATAGAAAATTTTTTTACTCTGTATCCTTCTGCAATTCTTTCTCTAAAAACTGCTTTATGTACGGATTGTTTTCCTCACTCAATGTAGGCTGAAACGCCATGTAACGGCATTTCTGATACAGTTCGCCATCCAGTGCAAAGGTATAACCCATGATACATTTCGGATTACAGTCACCGGGATTGACAAGCCGTTTGCAGACGGACGCTTTCTTGATTTCCTTTTTTACCTTTTCGGGCAGTGTGTCAAGAAAACTCTGGTATTCTTGTACATGTTCGGGATAAATGCGGAGTTTCATCCCCGTTTTTCGGGATACGAATGTTGCCAAAGTCCTTTTGCTGCTGTTTAGCACATAGGACACAACATAGCCGCTTTTTTGCGATTTTATGTCACATTTACAGCCGTTCCCCGTCAGATATTCATTGATCTGGCTTACGAAGCTGCGGAAACGTTCGTCAACCGTTTCCATAAAGATACTAAATTTCTCGTCCATAAATCCCTCCGTTATGCCTTCTTCTTTGCTACAGGTATCCATACCTCATATTGTGCGTTCTGCGGATCTGGATTTAAGTAAACCTCAATATCAGGAGCGTTGGCATATTCATATCCGGAGGTCGGAAGCCACTCCTTTATGATCCGCTGCTCCAATTCCTGTATTGACTGGTTTGTACCCGTTCCGGAAAAGATTGCCCAGGTGGACGCAGGAACGGTGTATTCTTCAAACTCATTGCTTGTTTTTGTGCTGGAAACGGCAATAAAATATTTCCATTGTTCTTCGTCATTGCAGGCACTCACGCCCAAAAGTCCCATCAGCGGCGTATCCATCATTCCTGCCAATTTCTGTATCGTTCCATTTACAGATGCCTCCTGCCACATCTTGGGCACCACCATAAAGTTACTTTCGATTTCCTTATCAAGCGGTGCAGATACGCCAATAATTCGGAAGGCTTCTTTTGTTTCAATTCTATAATTCATTTCTGTCGCTCCTTTCACAGCAATTTTAAACACAATGGGAGAAAAAGATTTCACAGATACGCCCTCGTCCTTCACAGACGAGGGGGCTATCCCATGAAAAGACTGAAACGCTCTGTTAAATGCAGTCGGAGAACGGTAGCCGTACTTCTCTGCAATATCAATAATCCGTTCATCTCCGCCCCGCAAGTCTACCGCCGCTAAAGACATTTTTCTTCTTCGGATATACTCTGCCAGAGTGATCCCCGCCATATAAGTAAACATCCTCTGATAGTGATAGGCGGAGCAGCAGGCAATCCGTCCAAGCTGTTCATAGTCAATTTCGTCTGTCAAGTGTTCCTCGATATAATTCATGCTTTGGTTTAATCTTTCAACCCATTCCATGAGATACCTCCTTATCTCCACATATTGTGCTTTGTGAACATAAATTTGTCACGGACATAAATATGTCTTTATTATTATAAGGCTTATCCTTAAATTTTTCCTCGCTATCCTTGCACAAAAAAGAGAGGCGGCTCCCCGCCAGCAACAACTAATGCAATCCAAAAATCCCGGATTCCATAATACAGAAACGGCGCCGATAACAACTCTCCTTTTAGTATAATGGATCAGTGGTTATTTTTCTATACGCTATCTTATCTGACATTTACCAACTTACTCCATTTCTTCGATAGATTCCTAATAACAGGATCATTTCTGTTTCACTTACATCGATGCCATTATTATAGATCGAATCTATTTTCTCAGGATAAACTTTTCTCCCTCATAAATCCGCACCGGATTTCCTCTGACGATACGGGTATGTTCCCGCCATGCGGCGCTTTTTACTATTTCCTTCTGTTCTTTTTGTAAATCTGCAAGTTTCTTCTGCAGCTTTTCCAGCGCCCTCTGCTTATTCTGAAACTGGCTCCGCTCCTCAGTGGACTGTGACACGAGTCCTGTCGGTAAATGGATGATCCGAACGCCCGTCTCCACCTTATTGACGTTTTGACCGCCCTTTCCTCCGCTGTGGAACTTCTCAATACGATATTCTTTTTCTGACGCTATCTCCTCCTGTTCCGGGACAATGCTCACATCCACATACCAGTTCTTCCTCTTATGGTTCTTGCGGAACGGACTTTTGCATATCCACAATACCGTTCCTTCAAGGCTGCTCAGATCATGCCCTGTCCGGATCCGTATGGAATCATAACAGCCCTTTTCATAACCCGCAGTATTTGATATCATTTCCAGGTCTTTATATTCTTTTCGTAATGCTTCAAACAGTTTCGCCACCGCCAGCTGACACTCGGATGGCCCCTGCCCTGCGCTGATCTGTACTATCATATATTTTCCGTCTCCTCTACCTTTTACTCCCTGCCTTATAATTATAAACAGGCTTCAATACCTCTGTTATCTCTACAGTATCTTTGATCTGTTCTGCGATCTCCGTTATGGGCCGGTAGGCAAAAGGCGCTTCATCCAAAGTGTCCGCACTGACACAGCTGCTGTAGATACCTTTCATTTCCTTTTTAAACTCCGATACTGTATACTGTTTCTTTACATCTTCACGCTTTAATTTCCTGCCGGAACCATGCGGTGCAGAGCAGTTCCACTGTGCATTGCCCTTTCCGACGCCTAAGATGACTCCATCTCTCATATTGGCCGGAATGACCACCCGCTCTCCCTTTCTTGCAGAAATAGAGCCTTTGCGGAGTATCCCGGAGTCATCCAGATAATTATGCGGCACAACAATCTGCTCTACGGCTTTCCATTTCATCCCTTTTAGGATTTCTCTGACGATAATCTGCCTGTTCCACGCGGCATATCGTTGAATGATCTGCACATCTTCCAGATAAGCTGCCTTGTTCTCACCTTCCAGATAACTCATATAGTAGGGAACTTCTATCCCCTGTTCTTTCAGACAGGCCGCGGCAAGCTTCGTATAATACTCCGCTGCTTCCTCCCCTAAATGTCTGCTTCCAGTATGCACTACAAGATACAGACTGCTATCGCTGCCACGGTCCAGTTCTATGAAATGGTTACCGCCGCCAAGCGTGCCGAGGCTCCTGTCTGCCTTTTGCCTGTTCATATGTCGAAGACAGTGAAGTCCTTCGTAGGAAAATTCCTCCGCCATATGATGGGGCACTTTACGAATGTTGAATCCGGACGGTACATTTTCCCGGATGACTCTGTCTAATTTCTGGAATTCCACATTATTCTTATTCAGTTTTACGCAGGTCATGCCGCATCCGATATCAACGCCCAAAAGCTGTGGGATCACTTTATCCGTGACTGTCATGGAAAGACCAATCGGCGCAGCCTTGCCGGGATGAATGTCCGGCATCATGCAGATTGTACTGCCGTCTGCGATTTCGTTATCACATATCATTTTTACCTGTGCCTGCGCATAATCGTCCACATCGTCTGTGAAGATCTTTGCCATTGCATAGATGCCTTTTACTGTTTTCATAATTCTTATCTTTTCCTTTTCCTGTAAAAATGGGCGCAAAAAAAGCACCCAAAAGGTGCCGGTCACAATTCCTCTTTCTATATACGGTCTGCAGGCAATAGAAATTTCTAAAATCCATATCGAAACTTTCTACCAGCATAATAAATAAAACTATCCGTAAAATACAAGGAGTGACATACCTTTGATTGTCAGTTGCATTATTCTGTTGCGGATCGTTATATTTTTCTGCATGGCATGACCTCCTTTCGCAAATCTATTCCTTGATTACCTGTTAATTGTGCCATAAATATTCCCAATTTGCAACAGGTATTTTCCCATCGCCAATGCTGCCGCATTGTTATCATTATTTAATACCGCTTGATATCTTTCAGTTCCTGATACAATATTTTATAGTTCTCATAACGCACCGCGCTGATCTGTCCGCGGGCCGCCGCCTCTTTGACGCCGCAGTCCGGTTCGTTGATATGAGCGCATCCGCGGAAACGGCAGGAAGGCTCATACTGTGCAAACTCCGGATAATAAATCCCGAGTTCTTCTTTTTGAATTTCGGAAATATTTAAAGAAGTAAACCCCGGCGTATCCATGATGTATGTCTCATCTCCAAGGGCTATGATCTCGGAATGCCTGGTGGTATGCCGCCCTCTTTCGATCTTGCGGCTGATGCTGCCGGTCTCCATGTTCGCCTCCGGCTGCAATGCGTTGATAATCGTAGATTTCCCGACGCCGCTCGGTCCGGCCACGGTCGTTGTTTTACCCGCAAGCAGACTCTTTAGCCGCTCCATGCCATCCTGCTTTAACGCGCTGATAAACAACACGGTATAACCACATGTCTCATATGCCCGTTTAAGCGCCTCCCGCTCTTTTTCCGAAGCAATATCCTGCTTGTTAAAGCAGATTATGCAGGGCAGTTTCTGCCGCTCCATACGGATCAGAAAACGGTCCAACAGATTAAAATTCGGATCAGGCTTCACAATGGCAAAAATGATGAGCGCCTGATCGATATTGGCTACTGCCGGGCGCATCAGTTCGTTTTTCCGCGGCAGGATCTTCGTTACGTTTCCTTCTTTGTCCCGCTCATCCAGAATATCGATACAGACATTGTCCCCTACAAGCGGTTTCATATGAACATTTCTGAATATCCCTTTTGCCCGGCATTCATATACGCCATGTCCCTCCACATGCACATAATAGAAACCGGCAATTCCCTTAATGATCTTTCCTGTCATCTATCCTCACTCTGCCGTAAACGCAACCTCTCTTGTCACTTCCTTCTCTGTAGATGTACCGTCTACGATCGACGTTTCTCCGGTATTCGGGTCCGTCACGGTCGTTGGCGGCGATGTTACGACGAATTTAAACTGTATGGTCCCTGTAGCCGACTGAATCCCCGTATAGTTTACCGCAACCGGAAAAGAGGCTGTCTGTGTATTCAAAAGCTGTCTCCCATCCGCCGTGGTAACGACCACAGTCACGTTCATGCCGTTTTGATATTCCGGGTCTTCCGTGGGCGCCGCAATATTATCCGTATATTTATAAGTTGCCGTCGGAGGCCCTATGCTGACTTTCAGATCGATCACGGTTCCCTTATCCACATAGGAACCTTCGGAGTAGCTCTGATAGCATACTTTGTCCAGTAAATTGGCATCCGGATCATTGACCTGTGATATGGTGCCGACTGCCAGCTCATTCTCGGTTAAGATCGCTACGGCATCCATTTCCGTCTGACCAAGCACGCTGGGCACTCTTACTTTCGTATTTTCCGCTCCCTGGCTTACACGGATCGTAATCGCAGAACCTTTCGGCGCCATTTTTTCCGCTTCGGGCGACTGCGAAATAACATAACCGCTTTGTACGACGGAATCGTGGCTCTGCGTTGCCGTAACGACAAATCCCTGTTTCTCCAGGATAGAAGTTGCTTCCGCCTGTGATTTCCCGGTTACGCTCGGTACGGCGACTGCTTCACTTCCCTGTGCCACCGTCAGAATAACATTTTTATTTTTATCTACCATGTCTCCTGCTTTGACGCTTGCACGGATGACAATGCCTTCTTCATACGTGTCGGACTCTTCATATTCGATCTCCGGCGTCAGACCAAGATCGATCAGGGCGCGCTTGACTTCATCTAACGTTTTCCCGGCCACCTCGATCATCTGCACCTGTTCGGTCTCCGCTTCCTGCTCTGTCTGCTCTCCGTTTTCGTCAGTGCCGAATGTGAACACGCCGAATGTCCTGCCGACCAAAAAGATAATGATCCCGCCGACTAAAAGCGCCGCTACAACAGCAAGTACGGTCGTAATCTTCTCCATTTTCGGATCGTAATCATCGTCGTCGTCTTCGTCCTCGTAATATTCGTCGTCCTCATCTTCTTCGTCGTCTTCGTCCTCGTATCTGTCATAAGAACGATAGGCATTCTTTTTAAGGCGCATCGCTTCGTCCATGGAATCTCTCCTGTCAGACTGTCTTTTGATCTGCGCCATATCTTTATCGGTGATCATTCTCGTGGACGCTTCTTCATCCGGATCAACCACTTTTACAAAATCCTCGTCCGGGTTCATCAACGACTGTTTCAGATCGACGATCAGTTCACCCATAGACTGATATCTTCTGTCCGGACTCTTCTGACAGCATTTATACACGATCTGTTCCACGCTTATGGGGATTTCCGATATATATTCCCTCGGCGATGGCATTTCTTCCTGAATATGCTTGATGGCAATAGCCACCGTCGTCTCTCCGTTAAAAGGAACGCGCCCCGTCAGCATTTCAAACATTGTAACGCCAAGCGAATAGATATCGCTCTTTTCATCGCTGTAGCCGCCTCTGGCCTGCTCCGGCGATGTATAATGAACGGAACCCATGACGTTGGACGTAATGGTATTGCTCGTTGCCGCTTTGGCAATACCGAAATCCGTTACTTTGACTTTACCTTCTTTGGAAATGATAATATTCTGCGGCTTTATGTCGCGGTGAATGATATGGTTATTATGTGCCGCTTCGATTCCCATGGAAACCTGAATGGCAATACTGATCGCTTCCTTGACGGACAGTCTCGCCTTTTTCTCAATATATTTTTTCAGGGTGATCCCTTCCACCAGTTCCATGACGATATAGTAGATGCCGCCCTCTTCCCCGACATCATAAACATTGACGATATTCGGATGCATCAGACCTGCTGCGGCCTGCGCTTCTATTCTGAACTTGGAAACAAAATTCGCGTTTTCGCTGAATTCCTGCTTCAACACCTTGACCGCTACGAAACGGTTCAGTTTATGATCTTTTGCTTTATATACATCCGACATACCGCCTGTACCGATCTTTTCCAAGATCTCGTACCGCTCGCCGATTATCATTCCAATTTTAATCATGTTTCACCTCATCTGCTGACGGCTCTATAATAATGACCGAAATGTTATCTTTGCCGCCGTTATTATTGGCTGCCCGAACCAATGCCTCTGCTCTTTCTTTCAGGCCTTCTCCGCTTTTTAAAATCCGTTGTATCTCATCATCCTTTACCATGTTTGTCAGTCCATCCGAACAGAGCAGTATGATATCTCCGTCCCGTAATTCCAGATTGAAAAAATCCGCCTCTACCGTATCTCTTGCGCCGATCGCTCTGGTAATAATATTTTTATCCGGGTGATTTCTGGCGGATTCTCTGTCGATGCCTCCCATACGGATCATTTCTTCCACAAGGGAATGGTCCACCGTAATCTGCTCAATGTCTTCATTTACAAGATACAGCCTGCTGTCTCCCACATTGGCAACTTCCAGATATTTTCCCAGGCAGGTCGCCATGACGAGCGTCGTGCCCATGCCCATGAGCGCCCGGTCTTCACTGGCCTTCCGTCTGGTGTTGGCATTGGCCTTTTCGATCGCTTTCCCCAAAATGATGACCGGGTTTTTTTCAAACGAAGAAGTGATCTCCTCCACGATCGTCTCGACCGTATAGCGGGAAGCAAGCTCCCCTGCATTATGTCCGCCCATACCATCAGCCACAATAAATATATTCGGCAGATTGCCGACAGGCGTCTCCGAAAGGTATATAAAATCCTGATTCAGTTTTCTTCTTCGTCCGATATCTGTAATCGCATAGGATCTTAACACTGTACTTCCTCCCTATGACCGCTTAAGTAAATGACTTCGTCTAAGCTGTCCGCAGGCACCATCTATATCTTGGCCCATTTCCCTTCTTATAGTAACATTTATTCCATTTTTTTCAAGTTTATTTTTAAATACCGTTACCGCTTCTTTGCCGGATCTGATAAAATCCCGCTCTTTTACAGGGTTTATCGGGATCAGGTTGATATGCGCATGAAGCGGCTTTATCAGGGATACCAGCTCTTCTACGTCCTCTTTCGTATCATTAACGCCGCCTGCCAGACTGTATTCAAATGTTATTCTCCGCCCTGTCTGTTGAAAATAGTATGTACATGCCCTCATCAATTCATCCAGAGAATACTGATTGGCAATCGGCATCAGTTTACGTCTCTTCTCATCTGTCGCCGCATGAAGGGACAGTGCAAGTGTGATCTGCAGCTTTTCATCCGCCAGACGGTACATCATCGGCACGATACCGCATGTCGATACTGTCACGCTGCGCTGGCTGATATGCAAGCCGTTCTCATCCGTGAGCAGCCTGATAAAACACAGCAGATTCTCATAGTTATCAAGCGGTTCCCCGCTCCCCATCACAACCACGTTGGAAACTCTCTCTCCTGTGTAACGTGTGATGGCATAGATTTGATCCAACATCTCGGAGGGAAGCAGATTTCTTTCCAGGCCGTCTATCGTGGAGGCGCAGAATCTGCATCCCATCCTGCAGCCGGCCTGCGAGGAAATACAGACGGAGTTGCCATGTTTATACCGCATCCACACGCTTTCTATCAGATTGCCATCGGAAAGGGCAAAGAGAAATTTCTTCGTTCCATCAACTCTTGATTCCTGCACTTTTATCAGCTGCAATGCCACGTAGTCAAAATGTTCCCGGCAAAACGTCTTAAGTGTCCCGGGCAGATTGGTCATCTCCTCATAGTCTCTGGCAAGCTTCACATGCATCCACTCATAAAGCTGTTTCGCCCGGTAGGATTTCTGTGCCGCCTCCGTCATGACCCCCTGCAGTTGTGCGAGTGTAAGCGATTTGATATCCCTCTTTGTGCTGTCGGTGTCTTCCCTGTCCATTTCCATGTCTGTTTCCGTATTCCTCTCTGTCTTTTAACATCCGCCGTTTCGTGCGCTCTCACTTTGATCCATCTATGCGGCCGCCTTTTTTCAGCCTTGCAAGGAAAAAGCCGTCTGTTTCATGAATACCCGGCAGGAGCTGCAGCATCCCCGCTTTTTCCTCTTTGCGTAAAGCTTCCGGGAGATTTCCGCACATACATTCCGGTGTAAAATCAAACTCCTTACAGATCCATTCCACCATGTTCTCATTCTCGTCCGGATTGATCGTACAAGTGCTGTACATCAAAATTCCGCCCGGCTTTACATAGGCGGCTGCATTTTGTATGATCTCTTTTTGTAAAACAACGATTTCTTTCAGCGACTGTCTGCTTACATGGTATTTGATATCCGGCTTTTTGCCGATAACGCCGAGTCCCGAACAAGGAACATCCGCAAGCACCACATCGGCAAGACCTGCAAATTTTTCCTGATAAATACGTGCATCGCACACTGCCGTTTCCATATTTTCCATGCGCATCCGCTGCCTGTTCTCTTCCAGACGCGCCAGTTTATTCTCTGATACATCAAAAGAAAGCACTTTCCCGGAACCGTTTAATTTAGATGCTGCATGCAAAGACTTACCGCCCGGCGCGGCGCAGATGTCCATAACGGTCTGGCCTTCCTGCAGATCTGCAGCTTCTATCACCAGCATGGAACTGACGTCCTGCACCGTAAAAAGACCTTCCTCATAGCCGGGCAGATGCCTGATGCCCTCCGCTTTCTCTATCTGCAGCGCATAAGGCAGATAAGGATGCTGCCTGATGACGCATCCGCCTTCTTCCCATTTCTTTAAAAGCGCCTCTTTCTCAGGGCCAGACAGATGTTCCTCCAGGCGCAGCGTTACCGGCTGCCTTTCCAAAAAAGCATGAAATATCGTCTCGGCCTGTTCTTTCGGATAACTGTGCAGAAAATGTTCCGTCAGCCAAAGCGGCATGGAATACATGACGGACAAATAACCGGTACCGTCTTTGTCTGCATCCGGCCAAAACCCTGCGTCTGCCCCGTCTTCCGATTGCTGTTTCTGCCTTGATACATTCCGCAGCACGCCATTGACATAACCCTGTAACTGTTTAAACTTTCTTTTCCCGGCAAGATTGACCGCTTCGTTGCAGACTGCTGCATCCGGCACGTTTTCCATAAACAGAATCTGATACACGCTCATCCGCAGAAGCTGCCTGATAAGCGGTTTCATTCTTTTCACGGGTACTTTGGATATCCTGTCAAGCACATAGTCTATCTGGATCATCCTCTCAACCGTGCCTTCCGTGACCCTTTTGATAAAAGCCTTTTCTTTCGGATCAAGATAATCGTATTTCTCCAAAACGTCGGAAAGAAGCAGATTCACATATCCGTCCGTCTTTTCCAGTTCCAGGAGCATTTCTAAAATAATTTCTCTTATATTCATCAATCAACGCCCGTTTCTTCCATGTTTTCCTAATCGTTCCTTCTGCTGTTGTTCCCGAACAAAAGAATCAGACGCAGAAGCTGTAAAATGGAAGAAGCCGCCGCCGCAACATACGTCAGCGCCGCTGCGCTCAATACCTTACGACAGCCTCTCGTCTCGTCGTTTTCCATAAGTCCGTAATTTCCGAGCATGGAGAGCGCTCTGCCAGATGCATTAAATTCTACCGGCAGTGTTACGACCTGAAACAATACCGCAATGGCAAAAACCCAGATACCGATCTGGATGAAGAGCTGATTCATCCCGAAAAAGACACCCAGCAAAATAATCGGTATTCCCAGTTTGGAGCCGATATTGGCCGCCGGTACAAGCGCGGTCCTGAAGCTTAAAGGTGCATAGCCTTTGTTATGCTGCAGTGCATGGCCGCATTCATGCGCCGCCACGCCGATCGCTGCCACCGACGTAGAAGCGTACGTGGCGTCCGAAAGCCGCAGGACTTTAGAAGAAGGGTCGTAGTGATCCGTCAGTTCCCCTCTGATATGCTCCACTCTTACATCATAAATACCGGAAAGCTCCAGTATCCGCTGCGCTGCCTGTGCACCGGTAAGTCCGCTCCTGCTTCTCACTTTGGAATATTTCTTAAATGTCATGCTGACACGCATCTGTGCAAAAATACAAAGCAGTGCACCGATAATAACAAGCAGGTACGTAGGATCAAAATACATGCCGTAATAACCGCCGTAATATCTCATGATCAAACATCTCCTTTCTGTTTCCGTTCATCTTCGTTCTTTATTTCGTTTTTATGTCAGTCCGTTTACGTTTCTTTTTTCCGGTCTTATTTGTCTGCCTTTTCGCCGAGCGTTTCTCCGGCCTTTAACGGATTTCCCAGCAGAAAATCCTTCACTGCCATTCTTTTTTTGCCTTCCAGCTGCACTACGGACACTTTGAGCGTTCCATCTCCGGTCTGCACGCAGAATGCCTCTTTTTCCACCGCCGTTATCGTACCGGGCGCAGCATCAGGAAATGCATTCGTCTGCACACTCAGACTGCTTTCCCATATTTTCAATGTTTTCCCATGATAAAAGGTATAAGCGCTCGGCCATGAATTCAGGCCGCGTACCATGCGTTCAATGCAGACGGCATCTTTTGCCCAGTCGATCTCTCCCATGGACTTGCGCAGCATGCCTGCATAACAGGATTTCGTATCATCTTGTTTAAACGGTGTAATCTCACCTGCCTCAATTTGGGCAAGCGCCTTCACGATCAGCTTGGCACCCTCCTGCGTCAGTTTATCATGCAGGCTGTCGCCGGTCTCTTTTTCGTCGATCGGTACGACGCTCTGCAGGAGAATATCGCCCGTATCGATTCCCTTATCCATCTGCATGATCGTGATACCGGTTTCTTTCTCTCCATCCAGAATCGCCTGCTGGATCGGCCCCGCACCGCGGTATTTAGGCAGGAGGGATGCATGGATATTAATACAGCCGTATCTCGGCATTTGCAGGATCTCCTCCGAAAGGATCTGCCCGAATGCCGCCACCACAAACACATCCGCCTCATATGTCCGAAGGATCGATACGGCTTCGGATGCCTTGATCTTCACAGGCTGAAAGACCGGAAGATCATATTGCAGGGCACAGCTTTTTACAGGCGTCATCTGCATCTCTTTGCCGCGTCCTTTCGGTTTATCCGGCTGTGTAATGACTGCCGTGACCTGATGCCCGGCCGCTATAACGGCCTCAAGCGCGCCCACCGCATAATCGGGGGTCCCCATAAATACTACTTTCATCATGCTCCTCCATTCCCGTTCACGCCTCTTCCTCGGTATCCTCCACATCCTGCAGCGGCCCTTCTACTTTCTCGACATACAGATGGCCGTCCAGATGATCCAGCTCATGCTGGATCGCTCTTGCAAGCAGTTCCGTGCCTTCCACTTCAAAGGGTTCCATATTCCCGTCATAAGCGACTGCCTTCACATAATTGGCCCTCGTCACCTGTCCCGACTTGCCCGGCACGCTTAAACAGCCTTCATATCCGGTCTGTTCTCCGCTCATTTCCACGATCCTCGGATTGATCATTAAAATCGGATCTTCTCCTGTCGTATCAATCACGACAATCCGTTTTAAAATACCGACCTGAGGCGCCGCAAGACCGACTCCGTTCGCTTCATAAAGCGTATCGAACATATCGTCGATCAATTCCTGTACCCGGGGGGTTATCTCTTTTACTTCCTTACATTTTTTTTCGAGAACGGGGTCTCCCATCTCTCTGATCTTTCTAGTTGCCATATCTTTTTCCTTTCTGTTTATTTGTCTGCACAGGCGATTGAGAAGTCCGGGGCGGGCGCGCAGAGGAAAAAGTTTCTGCTTCGAGGCGCGCTTTCGCTCCATTAAAAATGCAGCGGTACTAGGTTCGAGAACCGCAAAGCGTTCCTCTCACCAAGGACCGGCATTTTTAGAGGGCCCTTCAGCAGAAATCTTTTTCCTCTGCGCGCCCGCCCCGGACTTCTCAACCGCCTGTGTTATCCGTATCCTAAAATGTATTCATCGGATCAAAATCAAACTGCACGTTTTGATTTTTCAGATCATGTTCTTTCATGTATGTCTCCAGCATATCTTTTATCTGAACCAGTTTCTCGTAATCGGAATGCTTGAAATACAGCGTATGTCTGTACAGGTCATTGATCTTTGAAACGGCCGCAGGCGCCGGGCCGATAATATACAATCCCTTCTCCGGACCGAATCTGTCTCTGATACATCCGGCCATGCCGTTTAATACGGTTTCACCCTGCTTTTCTTCCTTTGCCGTTGACATGACTGCCAGCATATGCGCCGCCGGCGGATACTGCAGCAATTCCCGGTACGTGATCTCCTCTTCATAAAAACTTTCGTAATCCTGCCCGGCCGCATGGATGATGCTGTAATGTTCCGGCTGGTACGTCTGTATCACGACCTCCCCGGGCCGCTCTCCTCTGCCTGCTCTGCCGGCCGCCTGTGTCAGAAGCTGGAAAGTCCGCTCCCCCGCACGATAATCGTTTTGATTTAACGACAGATCTGCAGCCAGAATCCCGACTAAAGTCACGTTCGGAAAATCATGCCCCTTGACGATCATCTGTGTCCCGACCAAAATATCCGCCTTCCCATCGGCAAATGCCGACAAGATCTGTTCATAACTTTCTTTCTTCCTCGTAGAATCGGCATCCATACGCAGCACAGCCGCTTCCGGGAACTCCTTATGAACGGCTTCTTCTATCTGTTGTGTCCCCGCTTTAAAGCCGAGCAGATATTTAGAACCGCAGGAAGGACACAGTTTCGTTTTTTTCTCCTCATGTCCGCAGTAATGACATATTAACATACCGTTTCGGTGTTCGGAAAGGGAAACGTCACAGTGGGGACATTTCATCACATGACCGCATGCCCTGCAGGAAATGAACCCCGCATATCCTCTCCGGTTCAAAAAAAGCATGATCTGCTCTCCTGCCGCAAGTCTTTCTTCCATAAGTTCTTTCAGTTTCCGGCTGAAGATGGAACGGTTGCCATTTTTTAATTCTTCCCGCAGATCAACGGTATATACCCTGGGCAGACATCCTCCCGTCAGCCGTTCGTTCAGCCGGTATAATTTATATTCTCCCTTGGCTGCACGATAATATGCTTCCAGCGATGGCGTAGCGGAGCCAAGAAGCACGCCTGCGCCTTTTAACGAAGCGATCTGTATCGCAGTCTCCCTTGCGTGGTATCTTGGCATCGATTCGCTTTTATAGCTGTTTTCATGTTCTTCATCTATCACGATAATGCCAAGAGCGGGAAACGGTGTAAAAAGTGCGGAACGGGGACCGATTATCACGTCCAGTTCTCCTCGTCTGGCTCGTTCCATTTGGTCGTATTTCTCCCCCATAGACAGGGTGGAGTTCATCACCGAAACCCTGTCGCCGAATCTTTTATAAAATCGAAGCAGCGTCTGATATGTCAGCGCGATCTCCGGAATCAGGACAATGGCCTGTTTCCCCATCGCGATCATCTGTTCAATGATTCCCAGATACACTTCCGTCTTGCCGCTTCCGGTAATACCATGCAGCAAGGAAACGAATGGCCTTCCCAACCGATAATCGTTCATCACATCTTCGACGATAAACTGCTGCCTTTCACTGAGCGCCTTCGCCTGTTCGCGTCCTGAGATTCTCCTGACCGGATTCCTGTAATAGCTTTCCGTTTCTATTGTGATGATCCCCTGCTTCTCCAGACTGTTTAACGTCGGAGCCGCTATATTCAATTTCTCTCTAAGCAGCGCATACGGCAGAATCTCTTCTTCAAGCAATGCGTATAGTACCCTGACTTTGGCCCTCTGGTGTTTCTTTTCACACACTTCGATCTGTCTTTGCAGTTCCCTCGTATCGACACATCTGGTAATCTTTTTTTTCTCCGGCTGTTTCAATTTGTGTTTGACCGGAATGACGGTCTTCAGAGCATTGATGACCGTAGAACCGTAATGACTTTTCATCCAGTATGCGGTCTTTATCAGATCGCTTTCTACCGTAGCGCCTTTTTCATCGATACAGGTGATCTCCTTCATCTTCTCCGCCGGATAATCCGCCTCTTCACATAGATCGACTACATAACCGGTCGTATCCCGGTTGCCTCTGCCAAACGGTACGCGCACCCGCATGCCGGGTACGATCTGCCCGGAAAGAGCAGCCGGAATCTTATATTGAAATGGTCTGTCGACTTTCTCATGTGAGATATCCACGATAATATCCGCATATCGTTCCTTCTGCACCGGCTGCCCGTCATGCACAAATTGTTCCTTCATCCACGTTCCTCGCTCTGCAGCCAGACGTCATTTATCTGCCTGCCAAAATATCCCGGATCAGGTCTCTTTCGTCCATTGGATATTTAACTCCTTTGATCTCCTGGTAATCTTCATGTCCTTTGCCCGCGAGTACAATAATATCTCCGGGTTCTCCATGTGCGATCGCATAGGCGATTGCTTCTTTCCTGTCACAGATCTCTATATACTTCCCGTCGGTCTTACCGATGCCTGCTTTGATATCTTCTATGATCGCCTGCGGTTCTTCAAAACGCGGGTTATCGGAGGTAATGATCGTTAAGTCCGCCAGTCTGCCGCTGACTTCTCCCATCTCATAACGCCGCAGTTTGGAACGGTTGCCGCCGCAGCCAAACAGACAGACAAGCCGATGCGGACGATACTCTTTTAACGTGGATAACAGACTTTCCAACGCCATGGCATTATGCGCATAATCGATCATCAGTGTAAACGCATCCGATACGTTTACAGGCTCGATCCGCCCTTTTACTTTTGCCCGTAAAAAAGCCTGCCTGACCGCTTCTTTGGGCACATCGAAATGCCTGCAGATAGCAATGGCCGTCAATGCATTGTAAACGCTGAATTTACCGGGCGCCGCCACTTCCACGGAGAAATCCGCAAGTCCGGTCACGGCAAAAGAAACGCCGAGTTTTCCGCCTCCTGAAATCAATTGATAATCCACTGCCCGCAGATCGGCGTCCGATTCGATCCCGTATGTCTCCAACGTACAGGTATGATCTTTGGTCACCGCTTCCCAGTGTACATCGTCTTTATTGACAATTCCGACTCTGCACTGTTGAAAAAGAAGGCCTTTACAATGCAGATAATCAGCAAAATCCTTATGCTCATTCGGACCGATATGGTCCGGCTCAATATTGGTAAAAATACCGAAATCAAATACAAATCCCTGTGTCCGGTGCAGCATGAGCCCCTGTGAGGAAACTTCCATTACGACCGTATCGCATCCTGCATCCGCCATTTGTCTGAAATACTGCTGTATCAGGTATGATTCCGGCGTCGTATTGTCGGCATGAATATGGGTATCTCCGATAATGACCTCGATCGTGCCGATCAGTCCCACCTTACGTCCTGCCTGTTCTAAAATAGATTTTACAAGATAGGTCGTCGTCGTCTTCCCTTTCGTTCCCGTAATGCCGATTATCTTCATCTGCTTCGCAGGATGATCAAAATAGGCTGCCGAAATGAAAGCCAGCGCATATCGTGTATCCGACGTCTGTATCAATGTTACATCCGCGTCTTTTGGAAGTTCTGTCTCCTTTTGTACCACCAGTACTTTCGCTCCCGCCATGATAACCTGCCGGATAAAATCATGCCCATCCACATTGGCCCCCTGAATACAGACAAAAAGGCTGCCGGGAGACACTTTTCTGGAATCATAGACGACGTCTTTTACTTCCGTCTCCAGGCTGCCGTTTACCAGACGGTATTCTATATTTTCCAATAAATTCCTTAAATTTTTCACGAAACAAAGCTCCTTTCCAAGTATAAATACTGAGGCAATTGCCTATTTTAACACTTGTCACGGTACGCAGACCCTACTAAATAAAATAGCACGAAACCCGCTCTTTTTCAACTTCTCCCATTTTCTTTATAGAATTTTATCGTTTTATTAAGGGAAATTTATAGTTTTATTAGAAAGAAAACACAGTTTGGACACAATTCCAAATTATGATATAAGCAAGATAGTTGAACAACTCACTATCTCCCCCCTCATAAGAAAATGCGAAAAGCCTGAGAATTTCTCAGGCTTTTTCGTTGTGTCTTCTATCTTGGTTTCTCTTCCTGTTTCACCCTTGTTTCCTCTGCTGTCTTTCAGCGTATTTTTTCTACGGTTATGCCCTCATATAATTCCTGTGCCACATCAAGCGGCACATCTGCGCTTTTCAGCGTCGAAGCATTGGCAGCCGAAATGGCTGCTGCCCTTCGAAGCGCTTCTTCTTTGGAATCGCCTTTTAAGACCGACATGGCAAATGAAGCCACCACACAGTCCCCACAGCCCACCGTATTGACCGCCCGGACCGTACCCGCTTTGGCGAAATAAACATATCCGCCGCTGCTAACCGAGAGCAGTCCCTTTTTGCCCATTGATACGATCACGTGCGCAATGCCGCTCTTATGAACTTCCAGCGCCGCTTCCACAACAGCCTCTCTGTTAACCAGTCTATGCCCGGCAATATACTCTAATTCCTTTAGATTCGGTTTAATCAGATATGGTTTTGCAAAAAGCGCATTCCGCAGGCTTTCCCCGCTCGTATCGAGCATCGTTTTAATACCTTTCATGCGTGCTTTTTCGATCAGTGTCACATAAATATCATCCGGCAGTCCTCTTGCCGCGCTGCCCGACAACACAACGATCTCACAGTCGGATAATAACGCTTCATACTGTGAAAGAAACTGCTGCAGCTTCTCTTCTCCGATCTCCGGCCCCGGCTCCAGTATTTCCGTCACATATCCGTTATCGGCCAGAATGTTCATATTGCTTCTTGTCTCGCCATCTACCCGGATGAAACGACAGTCTACCTGTCTGCCTTTCAGGTAATCTTCAATAAAGTCCCCCGCATATCCGCCCAAGAAGCCGGTCGCACATACCGGAACCTCATACTGCCGCAGTACCTTCGTCACGTTGACGCCTTTTCCTCCCGCAAGCGACATAGCGCTGCGCATCCTGTTCACATGCCCTGTAATCAGTTCTCCTGCCGTATATGTTTTATCCACGGCCGGATTTAATGTCACTGTCAGTATCATTCGAATCCCCCTGTTCTTCTGCAGTCTGCAGACCTGCCGCAAAGGGCACGGCGCCTTGACAGACTTCTGTGTAAATAAACATTATTTTTCACTCTGCGCATAATCCTGCATCACGATCTGCAAGCTTTCTCTCCCCTGATATACGTTAATATCCGGATAATAGATCATCGAAATAACGATCTGCCTGCTGCCTTCCCGGTAAAGTCTCTCTTTCTCACTTTCTCCGAATGCCTGCGCCAAAAAAGCATGCCACTTCTCCAGATCGCCAAAATGGATCATCTCATAAAAATTTCCCTGTCCATCCTGTATTCTATACTTTCCGACATTGCCGTTTTTCCCCAGAATCCTGCCCTGCAGAATACGGATATTTTTCTGGGCAAAAACAGGTTTCGGATTCCCGTTTCCGAATGGTTCAAGCACCCTTAGCTGCTTTACGAAGTCCATATGAAGATAGGATAACGGCATGGGTACGTCTATTACAATTTTCTCTATAAGATCATCATCGGACAATTGACAGTTTCTGTTAAGGCTTTCCCGGAATTCTTCTATCTTTTCCTCCGGCAGGGACAGCCCCGCCGCCATTTTATGACCGCCGTATTTTGTAAAAAGATGTTTGCAGAGGCTCATCTGCTCATACATATGATAGGTCTCAATGGAACGTCCCGAACCTTTGACGCCTTCCTCTCCTTTGGTAAGTACAAAAACCGGTTTATAATATTTTTCCCTGATCCGTCCGGCTATGATACCGGCCAGGCTTTCATGGCAGTCCGGCAGATACAGAACAAGCACTTTATCTTCCGCATAAGGACCGTTTTCTATCATTTCCACGGCCCGCTCCGTTCCCTGCCTCGTCATTTCCTTTCGGCTGTCGTTTAATTCCTTTAATTCACCGGCAATCATGACCGCGTCGGCAAATGATCCGCTCGTGAGCATACGAAGCGCCTTCGCCGCGGTATCCAGCCTTCCCGTAGCATTTAGGCACGGTCCTAAAACAAACCCGATATGATAAGCCGACAACGGCTTATTCTGCATCCCGTTTACTTCAATGAGCGCACGCAGTCCTATATTTTTCGTATGTACCATCTGCTCCAAACCGTAACGCACGATGATCCTGTTCTCATCCAAAAGCTCCATCACATCGCCTACGGTTGCAAACGCGGCAAATTCCAAGAGCTCTGCCAGCAGCGCTTCACGCCCCTTCGTATCCGCACTCTGTCCTGCGCTCTTACTGCTCTGCGGCTTTGCCTCTTTATCATATTCCTCCGTAATAACCTGTATGAACTTATAGGCCACCACCGCGCCGCAGATACCGTCAAAGGGATAGCTGCATTTCTCCTGTTTCGGATCGATAATCGCTTCCGCAGGCGGCAGCAGTTCTTTTCTGACGCCGTCTTCCGTTATTTCATAAGGCACTTCATGGTGGTCCGTTATGACAACGTGCATACCAAGCTGCCTTGCATAAGCGATCTGCTGCGCCGCCGCAATACCGTTGTCACAGGTAATGATCGTGTCGATTCCGGCTTCATGCGCTTCTTCTATCAACGCATCATTTAATCCGTAGCCATCTTTGATGCGGTGCGGAATGACCGTATCCACGTCCGCGCCGCAGTATTGCAGGCCGCGAAGCAATATGTAGGTCGAACAGATCCCGTCGATATCATAGTCTCCGATAACACGGAGCCGGGCGCCTGATCTGATTCCGGACAGTATAAAAAAGACTGCCTTCTCCATGTCGTAAAGCAGCCGCGGCGCATGTAAATCTTCTAGAGTTCCGTTCAGAAAAAGATCGATCTGCGTTTCATCCACGATATCTCTGTTCCGGATAATACGTGCGATGACAGGATCGATCCGAAAGATTTCTGCAAGTTTTGTAAAATCGGCCTTCTTGGCCGATACCATCCATTTCGCCATGTTGAACTTCCTAAAAGTGGACCAGATGGGAGTCGAACCCATGTCCAAAAGCCTATTCCCTGTCCTTCTACTATCATAGTCTGCTGTTTCGGCTAAGCCTCATTCCCTCCCGTACCAGGAAGCAGACGCCCCGGTACGTTCAGTAGCTTCATCATACGCCCACAGGCTCAAAGCTTTGCCTGTGTCGTTTCCTGCATAGTCGATGCCCGGTTCTTAATGTGCAGGTGCACTAAGGCGGACAGCTGCCATTAGGCAGCGTATGCTAAATTATCTTCAGCGTTTATATTTAGGTTTGCGATTTGACGATTCGCTGTCGGATAGCTTCTCCAGCTGCAAGACCCCTGTCGAAACCTTGACTGGCCCATATAAAATTATGATACTTTTGTATCGGCAGCGGGCAGTATATTTTGCAGACTCCCCGTGCGCTGACTATATTGTAACATATATCGTCTGATTTTAGTACCTTTTTTAGAGATTTTTGATCTTAAAATCCCGTTCGTGTTCTCTTCGCTGGTCTTTCCTGGCGATATCCTGTCTTTTATCATAAAGTTTCTTGCCTTTGGCAAGTCCGATCTCCACTTTGGCCCGGCCTTCTTTAAAATAGACCTGGAGCGGTACGATCGTATATCCCTGTTCGGACATCTTTCCCTCTAATTTGCGGATCTCCGGTTTATGCAGCAGAAGTTTTTTCACCCGCAGCGGGTCTTTGTTAAAAATGTTTCCCTTTTCATAAGGACTGATATTCATGCCGTAAACAAAAGCCTCGCCGTTCTCAATCCGGATAAAGCCTTCCTTGATGCTGCATTTCCCAAGTCTTAAAGACTTTACTTCCGTACCGTGCAGGGCAAGTCCCGCCTCATATTTTTCTTCTATGAAATAATCATGATACGCCTTTTTATTATTCGCGACAAGTTTCATCGTTTCTTTTGCCATACTAATAACCATGCCTTTCTCTCAACCTGAAAACTGCCATATCCGGCTGCTGTTTCTGCATCCTGTCTGCGTCTAACAGCCATCCTGCATTTCGTCGACCGGTATGGAGAAATCGATCGTTCTTGTAAGCCGTTCCACGCCATCTACACAGATCCGGATTTTTTCGCCCAGACGATATTTTCGCCCGGTATCCTGTCCTACCATTTCGTATGTGTTCTCATCATAGTAATAATAATCTCCCGGCAGCTTCGAGACATGGATCATGCCTTCTATCGTGCTCGGCAGTTCCACATAAACGCCCCAGGCGGTAATCCCGGAAATAATGCCCTCAAAGATTTCACCGATATGAGACTCCATATATTCTGCCTTCTTTAGCTTATCTGTTTCCCGCTCCGCCTCTTCGGCGCGGCGTTCCATTTTGGAAGAATGATTCGCCACTTCCGGCAGCTTATTCCAATAATGTTCTATGCGGTTTTCTTTCAGACGCCCGCGCAGCTGTTCCTTGATGATGCGATGAATCTGCAGATCCGGATACCGTCTGATCGGAGACGTAAAATGACAATAATACTGGCAGGCCAATCCAAAATGCCCGCTGCATTCCACCGTATATTTTGCCTGTTTCATACTGCGCAGTGTCAGTCTGCTGATCAACGTTTCTTCCGGTGTTCCTTCTATCTTTCCAAGCAGCTTCTGTATTTCTTTCGGATGAATCTCTTCCCGCGACATCTTAATATGATAACCGAAATTGTTAAGAAAGGTCGCCAGTTTCATAACCTTCTCGGAATCGGGATTGTCATGCGTTCTATAGACAAACGGCAATTCCAGCCAGTAAAAATGCTGTGCCACCGTCTCATTGGCGATCAGCATAAAATCTTCGATGATCTTAGTTGCCACATTCCGCTCATATGGCTTTACCTCTGTCGGATGTCCATTTGCATCAAGTATGATCTTGCTTTCCGGGAAATCGAAATCGATGGATCCTCTCTTATGTCTTTTGGCCCGCAGGATGGCGGCTAATTCTTCCATTAAGGTAAACATGGGCACAAGCGTCCCGTATTCCTGACATTCCGCCTCGTCATGATCCTCCAGAATCTTCTTAACGCTTGTATAAGACATTCTTCTTTCCACACGGATAACGGATTCCACGATCTCATAATCGGTCACGCTGCCTTTCCCATCGATCGTCATCATACAGCTGAGCGCCAGCCTGTCAACTCCCTGATTCAAAGAACATATTCCGTTTGAAAGTTTATGAGGCAGCATCGGAATAACCCGGTCCACCAGATAAACGCTTGTGCCGCGCTCCAATGCTTCCCAGTCCAGAGCGGAATTCTCCTGTACATAGTTCGATACATCCGCAATATGCACGCCCAGTTGATAGAAGTCTCCTTCTTTGGTAAGGCTGACCGCATCATCCAGATCCTTGGCGTCCTCTCCGTCTATCGTGACCATACGGACATCCCGCAGATCTCTTCGGCCCGCCATATCCGCCTCCGATACCTCATCAGGGACACGCTCCGCCTGATTCATTACCTTTTCCCCGAAAGCAGTCGGCAGATCAAACCCCCGGATAATAGACATGATATCGACGCCCGGATCATTGATATGCCCCAGGATCTCTACGATCTTTCCTTCCGGTTTATGTTTTTCGTCGCCGTAACTTGTCAGTTCTACTACTACTTTATGCCCGTCCACTGCACCTTTAGAACGCTCTTTCGGCACGAAAATATCGGAAGAGAGTTTCCCGTTATCCGGGATCACGAAACCAAATGCCGACGCCTGCTCAAAAGTACCGACGATCTGTTTCGTACCATGCTCCAATATTTTGCGTACGACGGCTTCCTGCCTTTTGCCGCGCTTTCCGGGCAGCAGTTCCACCTGTACTTTGTCCATATGAAATGCATTGTTGACCATGGCTTCCGGGATATACAGGTCTTCTTCCCTGCCTTCTATCTCTACGAAGCCGAACCCTCTGGCATTTCCGATAAAAGTACCCGTCAGGAAACGTTCATCGGGTTTACTATACTTGCCCTTTGCGCTAAGCTGTATTTTCCCTTCCGCCAAAAGAGCGTCCAGCACTTTGCGGAATTCTTCCCGGTCCGCTTTGGATACCTGCATAAAAGCAGCAAGTTCTTTCTCCTTCATCGGTACATACAAATCGTCCTGTATCAGTTCACATATTAATTTTTTACGTTTTTCAAACAATTCGCGATCCATTCTAACTCCTTCATAAGGTAAAAAAAGTAAAAAAAGCACTCTTTTGCAAGAGTGCTTCCACATCATCTAAAACAGATTCAGGTTCAAAACAACCGCCAACAGCATAAATCCGACTGCCAGACCGGTCGTAATTTTGACCAGTTTCCCTTCCATGGAACGGCCTTTGTTCTTTCCCCAATATGTTTCGGCTGCGCCGCTTACGGCTCCAAGACCCGCGGACTTTCCTTCCTGCATTAATACCAGTATCACCAATGCGATACAAATTATAATATATATAACGGTTAATATAATCCTTAACGCTCCCATTGAAAACTGCTCCTTTCCCTATATCAAGCAGATTTTAGTGTAACATAGTTATTCCCGATATGCAAGACAAAATTTTATTTTTCTGCTCTTCCGTGTCTGCGCGCAACAATTTCTGCCTATTTTCTCCCGTCCGTCCCCTGAAAGGAAGGCTCCTGCTGATAAGCATGGAACTTCTCTGCGATCTGTTCGGCGGAAAGCACGTAGTGATATATTTCAAGTCCTGCAAACTTCCCTTTAAAAGAATTCTGGTACTCATCGCCGCCGATCATAAACTGTTCCGGAATTTTCAAATCCGGTACATGTTCTCTGCTGCCCACGAGCAGACCGTTAAAATAAATTTTGGCAATATGCGTGATTACGTCATAAGTTGCACAGACATATGCCCACTGTCCCGGAACCGCTTTTCTGCACGAGATATCATGCCATTCATTGGCTTCCCTGTCATCCTTGATACGAAAATAGAAATCGCCGTGTCCGGTAACCGGCATCAGACTCATAAACCCATCTTTGTACGAAACATAGATGATACTGGTCCATGGATTTTCCCCGCTCGGATTGATCCAGAAACAAATAGAATAACTGTCACTGTACATGATCTCCTTGGGCAGCACGACCAGATTCTCTTTCACACCGCCGCCCGGAAAAACAAGCGCCTCCTGCGTTTCAACAACACCCTTCGTATACTGCAGTCCCGTTCCGACATAAGCGCCCGGATATTTTTCTTCCGCATCCGACAGATGTCCTGCAAAAGAAAAGATCTCCGGCTTCTTTTTTCTGACATGGAACATTCTGTCCTGATAACACTGAGCAAAACAATCGCTGCTGCAGGGCACGCCGTAAAAGTCACCTGTCCCAAACTGCGCGCCGTACCCGGTAAACGTCATGATCTGACTCTCGCTTGTTACCCCCTGCACGACGATACCATAATGCAGATCCCGGCCAAGACTGATCACATTGCGCAGAATACACGCTACTTTCTCATTTTCCTGCGCTTCCGCAAGCAGCTTGGCATCCAGTTTCAGTACCCTTGCCTGAATGCGTCTCAAGATCGTAAGAGATGAAGCCGTGGCAAAATCATTGATCGCCACATAACATCCTGCATCGATCAAAGACTGCACGACGCCGAACATTTTCTCTTCGTTATCCCGGAATTCTTTTTCATCAATACATAACTTCAGCTCATCAAGCGGGAGCCGATATCTTTCGATACACTGCAAAATAGCCTGAACGCTTCCCTTCTGTAAAAGGTAACGGGCAGACATCCTTGCATAAATTTCAAGCCCATACAGATCCGTATCCCGCCATCTGTCTTTCTGCCTGCAGGCTTCTTCCAGCAAATGCGCGCTCATCTGGGCATCGATCCCATATTGTCTGAAGATCGGCAGAAACTTTTCTTCCGGAATGATTCCTCTGCCCGGAAAATTCCATTGCAAAACCAATTCGGCTCCGATCACATCCGAAGTCTGTACATAGATGACCGGACGATACAGGATTTCTATCTCCTGCACTGCCATGCCGGACAATGCGCGTTCTTTGATCTCTTTTTCTTCCTCAATACGATCCTTGATCTCATCATAAACAATAAAGTGTCCTTTTCCATGTTTTTTCACATGGTACATGGCCACATCACTCTGCTCAATAATCTCCTGAAGTCCTACGGATACTTTCTGGTCAAATGTCACACCGATACTGAAAGAAAGCAGTTTCTCCACATTAGGATCAAATCCGCCGCTCCTGATCGCTGTCTGAAGATATGTCATCTTATCTTTGAGCATATCGATATCCAATGCTCCGTTGCATAAAACAGCGAACTCGTCGCCGCCCATCCTGACAATCAACTGGCTGTGCAGAATGTCCTGCAGCAGATTGCTGATATGAATAAGCAGTGCATCGCCTTTCGCATGTCCGTATGTATCGTTCACCAGCTTAAAATTATCCACATCGACATAGATACAGTGGACCGCTGCATCTACCGGAAGATGTTTCCATATTTCGCCCAGTCCCCGCCTGTTGCATAATCCGGTAAGGTAGTCCCTGTTTGACTCTTCTGTTCCGTATTGCCGAAAAATACCTTCCATGTCCTCCCTCTTTTCACTATACGCGTAATCTGATACATGCTTTACCCATTTTAAAGAATTTGCTAAAATATTTTACTATTTATTATAATATCACATGAAGGCACTTAATACAAGCGGACGATAGCACTTCTATCTTTCATCTGTGCTTTTTTATTTTCCTGTCATAGAATTGTCGAGGAATATACTGTAACCCTAAATCCAGGAATTGACAGCACCGGCAAAATTAATTATAATTATTGTTATATAACAATAATTATGGAAAGAGAGTAAAACAACGTGCCCCCGAAAGCAAAGATTACAAAAGACATGATTATTGACGCTGCATTTGAAATTGCCCGTGAAACAGGAGCGGAAAACATCAATGCAAGAACAGTGTCAAAAAAACTGAACTGTTCCACGCAGCCGGTCATGTACCATTTTGCAACGATTGCATTATTCGCTCACGGCTATGCAAGCATCATTGCAAATAATTCGCTTGAGTATGACGAAACCGTTGTTGCAAACCATCTGGAACGAGCGTACCGGGGGCAGTATCAGCATCGCAGGAGGAAGGAAAATGAAAAAATGGTTCGATAATCTGTACGAAAAGAATGAACTTTAAAGTCATTTTTAGAGGATTCCTATTCAAGGCACTTGCAAAAGATAATGTGAAAACGGCAATCATCATATCCAGCGTTACTTTTGGTTTGGGGCACATACTTAATTTATTCAACGGCAGCGGCATGGATATGGCTGCAAATCTATGGCAAATCGTTGTCTCTATTGCCTGCGGTTTCCTTTTTGTTATCATATTCTATCGCGGAGGCAGTCTGATTCCATGTATTATTGCACATTCGGTAAATAATGCGGTCAGCGTTTTTGCTAATAATGTGGGATAATGCGGAGGGGCGACAAACAAATATAAATAATAAAGGGACTTCCTCAATCCTTAAAAGGCTATGACAAAATCATTTTCAATGATTGACAGTTATAGTCTTTTTTCAATTTTGGAACAAAATTTGCGGTAAATTACCGTATGAAATAAACCACTATTCCCCAAAGTGGAGAAATACTCAACAAGAATATTCCGCAATCCAATTTCCCGAGTTGAGGTAAGGCAGATGACGATTGCAAAGAATAAGGCAAAAGGAGATTAGGCAAAACTTAATGGAATTGTGTATGCGTTTGTGGTAAGATAATGACATTGAACAACTTGACAAATCGGGATTTTAGGAGGTAATTGAAGATGGATGAAATAACGGAAACAAAATGGAAAGTCTTAAATAGAGATACAATTAAATACATAGCCATGTTCACGATGCTTTTAAATCATATCTCAAAGATATTCATGGAAAGTGGTAACTTTATATCAGAAGTTTTTCTGAATGTAGGGTATTTTACAGCTATTACTATGTGCTATTTCCTTGTTGAAGGGTATCAATATACTCATTCAAAGAAAAAATACGCTTATAGGTTGATAATATATGCTTTGATTTCTGAAATACCATATTGCCTTGCTTTTACGGAAAATGGAGTATTGGAGTTCTGCGGGCTAAATATGCTTTTTACATTATTTATATGTTTTTGTATTCTTTTTGTAGTAGAAAGAGTTAAAAATACGCCATTGAAAGTTGTCTCTATTTTAATTCTAATCTTACTTTCTCTTGTTTCAGATTGGCCTTTGCTTGCTCCAATATTTACGCTCTTGTTTATATGGGGAAAAGATTCAAAAAAGAAATTAAAAGCCGCCTTTGTAATTTCAATTATATTGTTTGGTATGTTTAAGTTTGTAGGTGGTATTGGAAGATTTCCTCTAAATACAAATATTCTTTATGCCTTAGGCCGTATTGTAGGAGTAACCCTTGCAGGAATTGCTATCATCTATTTTTATAATGGTAAACGGATGGAACGGGGAAAGACATTTTCTAAATGGTTCTTTTATTGGTTCTATCCGGTTCATCTCTTCGTGTTAGGTATAATAAGAATTTTGCGGCTATAATACAAATTCCAGTTTTGTGGAGGGGGGCAATGAATAAAATTGGTACAAAAATAATAGATACAGAACGTTGTATTTTGAGAAGAATTGTTCCAGACGATTATCAAATGATGTATGAAAACTGGGCAAAACTCGAAGAAGTTTGCAGATACTTTCCGTTCAATCCTGTAATGGATATAGAAATATATAAAAAAAAGGTTCATAAATGGGCAAATAATTATGAATCTAATACATATTTTCATTGGGTAATCGAATGGAAAGAAAATCATGAATTGATTGGAACGATTAATTTGGGAAATGTTGAAGAATCATGTTTTATGTCAGATACATGCTATATGCTTTCGCCACAGTATTGGGGACAAAGTATCATGACAGAAGTACTTCAAGCTGTATTAAAATATGCATTTGAAGAGATTGAATTAAATCGTGTTCAGGCTGAAGTGTTTGATGGTAATATTGCATCTGCGCATGTATTAGTAAAGTGTGGAATGCGGTTTGAAGGAATTGCCAGACAAAAGTATTACAAAAATGGTAGGTTTATTGACACTGCGCAGTATGCAGTTCTTAAGTGTGACTTCAAAGAATAAATTCAATAGGCGATTGCGAAACTCGCGAAACTCGTTCGCAATTCTGAAATCAAACAAGGAAGAATTCGTGCAGGACACGAATTCTGGAATGAAATGTGGATATCCCGGCATTTTAGGCGTACTTTAATAAGCCTCAGGCTTTATGAAGCCTATAAGTCCTACGTTATGAGTGGTTTTAAGCTCCGCAAGTATTCATGATGGTTGATCTTATCTGCAAGAACAACAGTAATGAGCTGTGTGATACCAGCAAGGATCAGATCGGCATGCAGAGTTATCTCATTTTGAGTCCGGCGTCCCGCAAGACAGAGATTTTCTTTGATGTGATTGATATCTCTTTCTACTACGGTTCTGATTTTATATGTATTATCCCATTCTTCGGTTCCGCGAATGGTTCCAGGGTAGGCACGCAGGTTTCTTTCGGGATAGATATAGACCATGCGGCCGCATCTGGATGGAGTACAGGGATTATCGCAGAGACATTCTCTGCGGCATTTGCCAGAGGCTTTGTCACAGACCCATTTCATTTTTGGGCAGACGAACTTGAAAGTAGGGATGCCGCTCCTCAGATTGGATTTGGAACTTTCCGGTCTCATGGGGAGGGAAGGGTCATGGGGACAGCAGGGAATACCATTTTCGTTGATGGTATAATCCTGATTTTCAAGACCGGCTCTTGCATTGAGAGGAATATAAGCTTTGGAGAAATGTCTATTAACACCGAAGGTATTGCCGGTGAGAAGCTC